>Ga0256404_1000701_pt1 | contig 85598 bp, 73 predicted proteins | sample RumenRJG_01DNA_FD_185990 | JGI IMG/M metagenome (GOLD analysis project Ga0256404, IMG submission 185990) | Bovine rumen microbial communities from Lethbridge, Alberta, Canada - RJG_01 | ecosystem: Host-associated > Mammals > Digestive system > Stomach > Rumen | place: Canada: Alberta | collected...
AAAAATACATAAAATGTCAAGATTAATTCACCTTTAGAGTGGTTAAAGTTGTTTTACGTTGTTAATGTAGGTTAATATTATGGCATTTTGATCATCAAACTACCGAAAGTCATGAAGCCCTGTGGCGCCCCGCGTTGCTTGTGAGCCGCGGGGGAAAAAACAGCCCTGCAATCTCGTGCGACTGCAGGGCTGCTGTGGTTAAGGCTGCACGGGGGGTGCCATGCGCGCCTTGTGTGGATTGCTACTTGATGATCTTGGCAACATGGGTGGAGCCGTCGGTGTAGACGGTCTTCACGATGTTGACGCCCTCAAAGGGCTCGGCGCTCGTCTGGCCCTGCAGGTTGCAGTAGGTGATGTGTTTCACGGCCTTGGCAGCGTTCACGTTGTCGACAGCGGTCACCATGCGGTCGACGGTGACCTTGATGTTGTCGAGCACCACGCGGCACACCTTGTCATTGGTTCCGTGAGGAGCGTTAGGGTCGATTTCGGGGTCGGTCTTCTTGGGCAAGGTCTTGTACTCTGAGGCCACAAAGGCGATTTGGGTCTTGGCCGTAGCACCCTTGATCTTGAGCGTCACCTTGGTGTTGGCATTGCTCCAAGCCTCCATGGTGTCGAGCGGGTTGATGAAGGCATCGGTGGGAATCTCGATTTGAGCGCCCTTGTAGTAGGTGGCGTTGCCGTCGGCGTCGGCATAGAGGATCTTGTCTTGCATCTTGGTGGCACCGCTGGTGATCTCGCCGTCGCCCAGCACGACCACATAGTAGGCCTGGTAGTCGTGCACGCCGCCGCTCTTGTAGGTGCCGCTCTCGTCAAACTTGATGTTGCTCGTGTAGCCTATGCCCTGATAGTTGAGCTCCAGGTCGGCCGTGTCGTTGCCCAGTGCAGTGAGGGCCGGCGAGAGCAGGTCGCCGCCGAATTTGGTCTTGCTGATGCGCACAAAGCCGCGGCACGAATACAGGTAGCTGCTGCGCGACGACCAGCCGTTGAGCAAGGGCAGGTATTCGCTCTTCGACAGGTCGGTAAAGTTGGGCTGATAGCTCACACCATTGGCATCGGCACCGGTCCAGGGGTTCAACGAAAACACGTTTTTGCCGTTGGCGTCGACAGCATTGTAGAGCTTGTCCCAATTCTCGCTGAGCACAACGTCGCCAGCGTTGATGGCGCTGGCCGTTCCAGCGACACCCAGTAATGCTACTAAAGAGAGTAAAATTTTTTTCATAATCATTCGTTTTTAAATTAAACTAATTGATAATTTTTGTTTTCCCGAAGATTTGGTTTTTAAATACGCTTACAAATTTAGTAAATAAATGTAAAAGATGATAGTGAAAATTGTGTAAATTTTTGTGACTTTGCCAGTTGCTCCCTCTTTTTCGGCCATGGTGCTCTTGCCAGGCCGCGGCGTTGAGGCTAAAGATGGACAAAATGGTGGTATTGCGGGATTAAATTGCTAACTTTGATACGATATTTTAAACATAAATAGAACATGGTGAAAGAGTACAAGTTTATCGCCGTGTGGCTGCTTGGCCTGCTGGCCGTGGCCACGGCGACTGCCCGGCCCAAAGCCAGGCAATGGACGATCGACGGCCGCAACTGTGATGTGGAGCGGGTGGCCGGGCCACGCCGCGTGGCCCGCGGGGTGACCTGCGACAAGTATGTGCTGCCCGCGATGCCCCTGCAGGTGAGTGTGCTCACCATCGACCTCAAAACCCCAGGCCTGAGCCTGGAGACCTGCCTGGGGGCCGACCAAATTGTGGGCCGCGAGACGCCCACCTCGATGGCGCAGCGCAAGAGCAAACCCGGGCACAGGGTGGTGGCGGCTGTGAACGGCGACTTCTACATGACCAAGCCCAAGGAGCTCAAGGGCATGCCGCGCAGCGGCCAGGTGTGCCGCGACGAGCTGGTAGAGAACCCCGTGGGGCGGGCTTGCCTGGTTATCGACGACAACAACCGCCCCTACATCGACCGCGTCGACTGGGCGGGCACCATTGCCTGCGGCGACAGCACCTTCCGCCTGCACACGGTGAACATGATAGGGCTTGAGAAGGAGAATACTGGCGGCAACCAGACGTTTCTCTTCACTGGCAGCTACGGCCCTGTGACCTACGATTGCTCTGGTGGAGTGAAGGTGCAGATTGGCGCTGTCAACGGCAGCTTCAACTGGATGCCCACCTGCTCGCAACAGTGCGTGGTCGATACCGTGTACAACGGCGACGGCACCACACCCATACCAGCGGGCAAGGCCATCCTGTGGTTGCAGGGCAGCGACACGACCCATGCCCGCATGCTGGCCAAGGGCACAACGTTCACCCTCAACTTCAAGACCACGTTGCGTTCTTGTCCCGAGCAGCTGGTGGCCATCAAGGAACTCGTGGGCGGCAGCGACCACATCATCATGCGCAACGGGGCCTTTGTCGACGACTGGGCGGCACGGCACCCGCGCACCTGCGCCGGCTACAATGTCAAGGGCGACCGCCTCTTTCTCGTTGTGATCGACGGCCGCAGCAAGGCCTCGTGCGGTGTCACGCTCAAGGAAGCCTATGGGGTGCTCAAGGCTCTGGGGGTCTACAATGCTGTCAACCTCGACGGCGGCGGCTCGAGCTGCATGGTGGTAGGCGGCCAGGTGGTGAACACACCCAGCGATGGCAACGTGCGGGCCGTGGGCAACGGCCTGCTGGTCGTGGAAAATTGAAAAATGCGGGCCGCAATCACGATGCGGTCCGCATTTTTCAATTACAAGGGGCGGGCACAGTTGTGGCCGCCCCTGCATGATGCTACTCGGTGCCCAGTATCATGTTGATGAGGGCGGTCACGTCGGTCACGTTCACCCGGCCGTCGGCGTTGAGGTCGGCGGCGGCTGCCGGTGCGGTGTTGCCCAGTATCATGTTGATGAGTGTGGTCACGTCGGTCATGTTCACCCGGCCGTCGGCGTTGAGGTCGCCCTTGGCTGCCGGTGCAGTGGGCACGGCACTGTACACGGTCTCAAAGTCGAGAAACTCGATGGTGTACTGCTTGCCGGTTGTTGAGGCGTTCATGTTGAGCTGGATGCTGTTGAGCGTGACGGGGAAGTTGGCCATGTTGGTGGCATCGGTCCAGGCGCTGGTGGGCACGTCGAGCACCATCTCCTTGCCGGCGGTGACGCTGTCGGGCGTGACGGTGTGGTAGGCCACGTTCTGGCCGTTGGCCCGCAGGCCGAACACCACGTTCTTGAACGAGGCCTCGCCCGGGTTGATGCGCAGGCGCACGGTGTCGGGCAGGCTCCACAGGCGCAGGGCCTTGGTGAGCACGATCTTGGGGGCGCGGCTGCTGGCGCCGGTGTAGCTGTAGGTGATGCCGTTGCCGTTGGCCTGCTGGGTGGCGTTCTTGCCGCCGCTCTGCGTGAACTTCCAGGTGGTGACGTCGGGGTTGGGGTCGATAGCCATGACGTGGGCCAGGGGCTTCTCGACGATGACCTTGAGCGAGTCGACCACGTCGCCCACCTTGCCTATGACCCAGGCGGTGCCGTCGGCCACGCCCTGGAGCACACCCGTGTCGTGCCCCACAGTGACCACGCGCTCGTCGCTGCTCGTCCACGACAGGGCGGCAGGGTCGATGGCCATGGTCTTGTCGAGCACAGTGCTTTGCAGCTCAACCTTGTAGGGGTGATAGGTGTCGTTGATGACGCTGTCGTTGACAATGTGTATGCCGTCGCTCGACGGTATGACGTTGACCGTAAGTGTGGCGGTGTGCCCTTTGTAGGAGGCTGTGAGCAGACCGCTGCCCGCGCCCTGGGCAAAGAAGGTGTTGCCGTCCTTGATCACGCCCAGGGTCTCGGGGCACGAGATGGTGACGCCCTTGAGATCGGTGTCGACGAGCATGCCATACTGGTTGTAGCCCATAAACTTGGGCGTGTAGGTGCCATATTTAGGAATGTTGAGCGCCCAGTCGACAAAGCGTATCTGGCTCACGACCGAGTCGTCGGGGGCGCTGCTCACGGCAAAGATGCCGTTGGCGTCGGCACGCTCGCGGCCGTCGCTGGGCACGTTGCGCACGCCCAGGGCACTCGAGTAGAGGCACGATGACCCGCCGCCGTCGACATTGAGGGCGTTGTAGGCGCCGGCATAGAGCATGAGGGCACCCAGCCCGGCGGTGGTGATGCCGTCGCTTATCATCGAGCGTCCGTCGACCACCATGAAGATGGCCGTCTTGCCGTCCTGGCTATATCCCAGCACCGTGCGCGGGTGTACCGCCCCGTCGCCGTTGTTGTAGATCTTGCCGTCGCGCAGCACCCAGGGCTGGCCCGATATGACCTGTTGAGGGTCGATGTTGAGCCCGTTGAGGCTGGCCGTCATGTTCATCGTGAGGGTGTCGCCCTGGTGCAACGACGAGATGAAGGTTGCACCGGCCCCCAGGCCAGTGAGCACGAGGCCCTGGCTGGGCACGTCCATGTCGCCGGCAGTGCTTGGATTGTTGACCACCACAAGGCGGCAATCCTTGCCCCAGCCAAAGGAGCTGTCGCCGTCAACGTATTTCACTTGCACCTCGGCACAGCCACTGCCCGTGTTGGTGCCTGCAAAATAGGTGGGATTGTAGAGCGTGACTGCATCGTTCACAGCATCGCGGTTGACACCGCTTATTGCGATCTTGCTCCCCATGGGGCTGGTGAGCGTGCCGCCAAACTGCACGCTGCCTATCGAGGGCTGCTGCCGGCTGTCGAGGGTGTACTGGTACTCACCGTCGTTGCTCTGAGCCCGGTATATGGTGCCCTCGGCAATGCACGACGAGATGGGGGCGCCCACCCACGACTCGCCACGCTTGGTGGTGCCGCTGGTATGCCAGAAGTCGCCGTTCACGCCTATGTAGTAGCGGGCGCCAGGAGCGTCTTTGCGCTTGGCCATTTGCGACACGGTCTCGCTGCCGGCAAACTTGTCCTTGGCGCTCACGGCCTTGATCGACACATAGGGGTTGGTGAGGTCGATGTTGGTATAGAACACGCGCAGTTGCTTGGTGCCGCTGGTGAGCATGAGCGAGGTCTGGGTGGTGCCAGGACCCACATAGGAGTAAAACAGCGTGTCGACGCTATAGACGGTGCCCAAGACATCGACCGTGCCTGTGGCACCTGCTGCAAGCACAAGACCACAAGCTGCGACACAGGTGCTTATGAGTCGTTTCAGTTTCATGTTGGTGTTGAATTCCATTGTTTTTAGCATGTTTTTATTACAAGGGGCGGGCACAGTTGTGGCCGCCCCTGCACGATGCTACTCGGTGCCCAGGATGATGGCGATGAGGGCGGTCACGTCGGTCACGTTCACCCGGCCGTCGGCGTTGAGGTCGGCGGCGGCTGCCGGTGCGGTGTTGCCCAGTATCATGTTGATGAGGGTGGTCACGTCGGTCATGTTCACCTGGCCGTCGGCGTTGAGGTCGCCCTTGGCTGCCGGTGCGGCGGGCACGGCGCTGTACACGGTCTCAAAGCCGAGAAACTCGATGGTGTACTGCTTGCCGGTGGTTGAGGCGTTCATGTTGAGCTGGATGCTGTTGAGCGTGACGGGGAAGTTGGCCATGTTGGCGGCATCGGTCCAGGCGCTGGTGGGCACGTCGAGCACCATCTCCTTGCCGGCGGTGACGCTGTCGGGCGTGACGGTGTGGTAGGCCACGTTCTGGCCGTTGGCCCGCAGGCCGAACACCACGTTCTTAAACGAGGCCTCGCCCGGGTTGAGGCGCAGACGCACGGTGTCGGGCAGGCTCCACAGGCGCAGGGCCTTGGTGAGCACAATCTTGGGGGCGCGACTGCTGGCGCCGGTGTAGCTGTAGGTGATGCCGTCGCCGTTGGCCTGCTGGGTGGCGTTCTTGCCGCCGCTCTGCGTGAACTTCCAGGTGGTGACGTCGGGGTTGGGGTCGATAGCCATGACGTGGGCCAGGGGCTTCTCGACGATGACCTTGAGCGAGTCGACCACGTCGCCCACCTTGCCTATGACCCAGGCGGTGCCGTCGGCCACGCCCTGGAGCACACCCGTGTCGTGTCCCACAGTGACCACGCGCTCGTCGCTGCTCGTCCACGACAGGGCGGCAGGGTTGATGGCCATGGTATGGTTGCCCACTGTGCTCTGCACCTCGACGGTGTAGGGGTGATAGGTGTCGTTGACGACGCTGTCGAGGGCGATTGAGATGCCGTCGATGTTGCCCGTGATGGCGATGGGCATGGTGCAGGTCACATCGCCATAGTGGGCCACAAGGTTGCCCGAGGTGGCGCTGCCGTTGGCATAGAACGTGGTGTCGCCCAAGATGGTGCCCAGCTTAGGGTCGCAACTCAGGGTCACGCCCTTGAGGTCGCGGTCGATGAGCATGCCGTACTTGTTGTAGCCGTAGAACTTGGGAGCGTAGATGCCATAGTGCGGTGCCTGCAGGCTGAAGTCGATGTAGCGTATCTGGCTCACGACCGAGTCGTCGGGGGCACTGCTCACGCAGTAGAAGCCATTGCCGTCGGCACGCTCGGTGCCGTCGCTGGGCACGTTGCGAATGCCCAGGGTGCTCGTGTAGAGAATTGCCGAGCCACCGCCGTCCTCGTTCACTGCGTCGGTCACGCCAGCATAGCGCATGATGTCGGCCAGGGCCGTGGTGCGCACACCGCTCGAGATGGTCGAGCGGCCGTCGACGACAAAGAAGTACACCTTCTTGCCGCCGTCGCTGTAGCCCACGGCTGCACGCGGCTGCTGGGTGTTGGCGTCGCCACGGTCGGCCTCAGAGTTGAGTGTGACGCCGTCGGCCAGAATCTTGGGGTTGCCCGAAATCACGTTGTAGGGGGTTACGGCCATGCCGTTGAAAGTCCAGCTGGGATTCACGGTCACGGTATCGCCCGTGTGAAGGCTGCCGATGAGCGAGGCCGAGGTGCCGTCGCCGTGTATCACATAGGCGCCGTCGGGTATCTTCATGTCGCCGGCCGAGCTGGGCTCGCAGGTCACCACCATCTTGAAGGCACCAGCGGTCTTGAAGGTGTCGATAGCCACTGCGGTCACCTCGTTGCAAGTGCCTTTGGCGTTGGTCGATCCCCAGTAGCGGTCGTTGTAGATGACTACCATGTTGGCGTTGCCGGCAGCTCCCTCGTTGGCATAGGTGTTGATACCGCCCAGCTGGGCTGTGGTGCCGTCGGGGCCGGTAATGGTGCCGCCGAAGTGGAAGGGGTTGATGTAGATTTGTCCCTGCGGGTCGACGATGACCTGCTTATAATTGGTGGCGTTGTTACGGGCGCGGTATACCACGCCGTCGACCACGGTCGAGCCCACGGGTGAGCCCACCTTGGAGCTGCCGTTGCTGGCAGTGCCGCTGGTCATGAAAAAGTCGGCGTTGACGCCCACAAAGTAGCGGCGTCCTGGTTGCGACTTGCGCTGAGCCATGGCCGAGATGCGCTCGTTGCCAGCCAGCATGTCGGTGGCAACAACGCCGTGCAGCGACAGGTAGGGGTTGGTCATGTCCATTGTGGCATAGAACACCCGCAGCTGGTTGCCGGCTGCACTGGTGAATTTCAATGATGTCTGTGTGGTGCCGGGGCCCACCTGGTTGTAGAACAGGGTGTCGACCTTGTAGTCGGTGCCTATCACGTTCCAGGTCGACGAGGCCGTGGCGCTCGTGGCAGCGATTGCTGCCAGTAGAAGTGTAGAGATGATTTTCATTGTAGGATGTGTTGTTGAAGTCATGTTATGGTTGCACACGCCATAAAAGATTTCAGAGCACTCCGAAGTCTCGGAGGACTCAGGTGCTCTGAAATGGTGTGTCAAGTGTAGATAAAATGATGCTTAAAAGAGCGGGGCTGTGTGCTACTTGTTGCCCAGGATCATGTTGACCAGGGTAGTCACGTCGGTCACGTTGACGGTGCCGTCGCCGTTGATGTCGCACACGCTGTCGCTATAGCTGGAGCTGCCCAGGATCTTGTTGACCAGAGCAGTCACGTCGGTCACGTTGATGGTGCCGTCGCCGTTGATGTCACCCTTGGTGGTGGTGCCGCCGCTCACACCCTTGCCAATCTTGTAGATGGCCAGACCGTTGTAGTTCTTGTAGGTGAGCAGTGTCACGCAGGGCTCGCCACCCTCGGTGCCATATTGCACAGCGATCGAGTGGATGCGGGTGCCGCCGTCCGACGTCTTGCCGAGCGAGTCGGCAGGCAGTTGCCAGTATTTCTTCATGCCAGAGAGCGACATGCCCTCGCCCAGCTCCACCACGTTCACCTGGCAGCCGTGGCCGTCGCCCGAGTATTGAGCCTTGGAGTAGACCATGAAGTTGCGGCCGTCGAGCGTGAACTCGTTCACGCCGTTGGTGCCGTTTTCGGGCCACAGCGAGGCGTCGACTTTCTCAAAGTCGTCGATCTTGCTGCCCGTCATGTCGTAGATGGCAGGCGTGGAATTGAAACCGTCGATGTAGAAGAGCTCGCCGTTGTACTTGGTGTCTTCGTCCTCGCCCAGAATTTGCTTGATCATGGGAGCGTAACCCCATTGTGCAGCAGTAGCGGGGAAGAACTCGGTGATGTCCATGTAGGTATCGCCCTCAAAGCCGCCTTCCCAGGTGTTGCTGCCCTTGGCGCAGGTCCAAGAGTAGATGGTGGTGACTTGCGAGCCAGGAGCCTTGATGTTGCAAGGTGCGTTGACACGGGTGATGTCGCCTATCACGTCGAAGTAGTCGATGCGCGAAACCACGTCGCCCAGCGGCAGCGTGGCTACCAGCGTGAGGGCGCCGGTGTTGGGGTCGCACGAGTACAGATGTGCCTCGGTGGCAGTTGCAGCACCGCTGCAGTAGGGCATGACCCACATGTGGCCAAAGTTGTCGAAACCGATGCTGTTGGCCGAGAGCAGACCACCATAGGGCTTGCCGTCGAGCGTGAGAGGCAGGCTCGAGAGCAGGTTGCCGGTCTTGGCATCGAGACGGTAAATCACACTTTGCGGGATGGTGTCGGTGCCTATGATGACCGATTGTGCATCGGAACGCGACACATACACAACGTCGTTGTACAGCGTGGCTGTGCGCGCATAGGTGTTGACAAATGGCATGCTGGCGTAGGTCTCGGGATTGTGAACGCGGTCGATTGTCCACACATTCACAGCCTTGATGCCGTTGACGGGCTCATAGGTCTGATTGTCGGTCGTGGCAAACGCGCTTGCGCACGTGAGCAGACCCAGAGCTGATAAAAGTAATAAATGCTTCATTTTAAATTTTGTTAAGTTATAATTAGTCGTATGTTAATGTATAGCCTATATTTCTCAACAAAGAAAACGATAAATCATGAGATAAAAAAACTATTTAAGTACTTTTAATTGTTTTTTAAGATCTTGTCATCATCGCTGCCCGAGAGAATGAAATTGATGAGTGTGGTCACGTCGCTCACGTTGATGGTGCCGTCGGCGTTGAGGTCGGCCACGGTGGCATCGGTGGCCGTAGTGCCCAGTATCATGTTGATGAGCGTGGTCACATCGCTCACGTTGACCACCCCGTCGCTGTTCACATCGCCCTGTCGACAGTCACGGTAGGTGAAAGTGCGCACCAGGCTGTAGGGGGTGTACTGCACCGTTGTGCCGGTGGCGGCAGTGAGATAGGCGTAGCGGGCGCGCACATAGTAGCGTTTGCCGTCGACGGGCTTGCCCACACCGTTTATCTGACCCAGTGGTATCGACTCAAAGCTGCCGGCGATGGTGGCCTTGTAGCTCGATCGTGGCGGGAACGACGTGGAGGTGCTCATCTCGATGCGCAGCGACTGTGCACCGGCCTGGGGCTCGACGGCGATGCGCGAGTTGCTGTAGAGGGTGAGGCTGTCGGCTGCCGGGGTGACGAGCAGGGGCGCGGTGAGTGCCACGTCGCGGGTAGTGAAGCTCATGATGCTGCTTGCAACCGAGTCGGCACCCTCGCGTGCGGTCACTTGAGCATAGTAGGTAGTGCCGCCAGCCAGCTTAAAGGCAGGCACGGTGTAGCTGGTGTGAGTCGTCGAGATTGCTACGACAGGGGCCTTCAAGTCGGAGTTGTCGCTCACGATCAGGGTGTAGACGGTGCTGTCGCCGGCTGCCGTCCATGCAATGGCGGGCGTGAGGTCGACTGCTGTAGCGCCGCTCGCGGGCGACGTGATGCTAAGGGGCGCGATGGTGAAGCGGTGCACATCGCTCGTGCTCTCGGTCAGGTTCAGCCCGCTTGCCGTCACCTGCCAGTAGTAGGTCTTGCCCTGTTGCAAAGCAGCAAGCCTGGCCAGCGGGTAGCTGGCGGCACTGGTCTCGACCTGGGCCACAAGCGTGTCGAGGCCTGGATTGCTGTAGATGTTGAGCTTGTAGATGCTGCCGTTGCCCTGCCACTTGAGGTGCGACAGAAGTGTGACGGTGGCGCCGTCGGCCGGGGCCGTGAGCTGGGGTTTAGGAGCCTGACTGGCGGTTGCCCCTGCAAGCACCGGGGCATACTCGTGCTCCCAACGGTCGAGCACGGTCACGGCATAGCGGTAGCCGCTGCGGTAGGCCTGCTTCACGACATAGCGCGGGCTATAGGTGATGCCGAGCAGGTATTGCGGCTGGCAGCTGAACTGCGAGTCGGCCACACTGTCGGGGATGGCATACACTACATAGCGCACATTGGGTATGGAATCCCAGCTGAGCGTGTCGCCGTCGATCTTGCTGCCAGTCACTGCCCCGTAGCTTTGGGGCGTCTTCTGCCAGGTGACGGCCGGGCTGAGCGAGCGCGTGGTGAAGCTGTGCTTCTTCAGGTACTCGCGCAGGCCCCACACCTTGCCGTCGATGGTGTGGTTGTTGTAGCGCCAGGTGGTGTACTTGAAGTAGATCATGCCCTGGCACCCTGCTTGGCGGGCCACGTCGACCTGCTTGCACATCTCGTCAAAGTCCCAGCCTGTCTTGCCCACACTCGAGCACGTCTGGCTGATGTAGACGTGACGGTTGAATTTCTTGCCTATGCGTCCCCACCAAGTGGTGACCTCGTCGTAGTTGCCTGCGGTGTTCCAGTACACCTGCGGCGACATGAAGTCGACGGTGCCGCGGGTTATCCAGGCCATAGGGTCGCTGTAGATTTGATCGTATTGCCAGTCTCGGCCAGGGCTGGGATCAACGCCATACTTGGCGGCCACCTCGGGCGACGTGCAGACCACGCCGGCCGGGCCAATGCCGAAGCGCACCCAGGGCTTCACCTGTTTGATCATGGCGTTGACGTCGTGCACCATCTTGTTCACGTTCTCGCGGCGCCAGTCGGCCTGGCTCATAGTGCCGCCGCGCTTGTAGGCGTTGTACTGCACCGAGTCGAGGTCCATGGGGCTGCCATCCTGATTATAGAAATAGTCGTCAAAGACCAGGCCGTCGACGTCGTACTTGGTGATGATGTCGCGGCACACGTCTACCACCCGCTGCCGCACCGAGTCGATGCCAGGGTTGAGGCAGGTCTCGTAGTCGGTGGTCATGAGCCAGTCGGGGTGAGTGTTGATGTAGTCGAGCGGGCTCTCGCCCCACTTGGTCGACTTGGGCGCGTAGCGGTAGGGGTTGACCCAGGCATAGATCTCGATGCCGCGCTTGTGGCCCTCTTGCACAATCCAGGCCAGCGGATCAAATGCCGGTGCCACGCCGCGCGTGCCCGACACGTAGCTCGACCAGGGCTCGTAGGCCGAGTTGTACATGGCATCGCTCATGGCACGCACGTGGTAGTACACGGTGTTCATGTTGTTGGCCGCCAGTGTGTCGAGCATCTTTTGGCAAGTTGCCTTGAGCACCTTTTGGTTGGCCGTGGTGATGGGTGTTGAGGGCCAGTCGCCCACGAAGGCGCTCATCCACACACCGCGTTGCTCGCGTTTCACCTGCGCTGTGGCGGGCTGCAGGAGTGCGAGGGCCAGTAGTAAAAGAAGTGTAATTTTTGTTTTCATCGCTATTGGTTTAAAAAATACAGGGGGCAGTCACAGTCGATACACTTGTGAGCCCCCTGTAAAAATATATCCTATTTATGTGTTGCAATCATGTGGCTGCCTGCCGGCGGCAGGTCGCTCACGATTGCATGTGCAATTGTGCTTAGAACAGGTAAGTTGCACGCGGGTTGATGCACACACCCAGAATCTTGTCGGTGTTGCCCTGGAAGTCATACACCTTCTTGGTCTCGGGGTTGTAGTACTTCAATCCAGTCTTGTAGGTCTTCTCGCCGCTTGCGGCGTTGAAGCCGAAGTACACATAGTGGGTGGCAGCGTCAACAACCATCTGGGTCACATACACGCCCTCGGCATCGGTGGTGTTGATGGGATCGGCGTCCATTTGCACAAAGGCGTTGTATTTGCTGTAGTCGGCAGTCGACGTTGCGCCCGGCAGGTTGTAGTCGCCAAAACCCGGGTTGGGCGTTGTGCCCTTGGTCATCCACACATACAGGCGTCCCAGCTCCTCGTCGATGGTGAAGCCACGGGGCTGCGTGTTTTGCAGCACGATGGGATAGGGGATGTCGACACCCGCGCCCGTCTTGCCAATGTCGCTGGTCTTGAAGCGGTAGATGCCGTAGCCCGAGTAGTTCTTGCCCCACCAGAAGGTGTTGTTCTTGTCGATATACAAGCCGGTGTTGATGGCGCCATAGGCTATGCCCTTGTTGTAGTAGGCCAGCTGGCTGTTGACCACAAAGTAGCCGTCGGTGCTCGAGTACACCGTCTTTTCGGTCTCGTTGCGTGTGCTCAGCGGCAGGCGGCGTATACCGGTGTTGCGGTCGGTGTAGTAGAGGTAGGTGCCGTCGGTGCAACCCTGGAAGGGGTCGTTGAAGGCCTGGCCGCCCACGTTGGTGACCATGCTGTTGGCGCTCGAGCCGTCGGCGCTCATCACAGTGATTTTGCCGTCGCCCAGCGTGCCGTTCTCGTCGTTGATGTAGTAGTACTGCTTGCCGCAGTCGAGAATATAGACGTTGTCCTGCTCGATGGTGGCCGAGTCGGTCACGGTCTTCTCGGTGGCAAACACCAGGTTGGTGGGCATGTTGCCGCTGCTCACGCCCATGTCGAAGGGCATGTTCTTGGTGCCGGCGGGCAGCTTGCTCATGTCGACAAGCTTGTAGGCCTTGATGTTGCCGCCCACTGCTGCATAGTACAGTGTGGGAGCAGGCAGGCTCGAGCCCACTTGCACGTTGACGTAGCTGTCCTCGAGGCGGCGGTTCTCGCCGTTGACGTCAAACCACGTCTGCAGTGTCACCTTCTGCGACCCTATGTTGGAGAAGGTGAGCGCGCCGGGGTTGTCGATAGTGCCGTCGCTGTGCGAGTAGCCGGTGAAGGTGGTGATGGTCTTGCCGTCGGCCGTCTTGGTGCCCTCGGGGAAGGTCCACACATACTTGCATTCCAGGTTCTCGGGGTTGGGCAGCTCGATGCCCAGGTTCACTTTAACATCGTTGATTACAATGGTGGGGGCCGACTGGCTGGTCACACTGAGCGACGGAGCAATGTCGTAGATGAGCAGTGGATAGGTGCGGCTGCCCACACCGTCGACGGTGAGTGTCACCTTGTACATGCCAGCCTTGGCATACTTGTGAGTGGGGTTGGCCTCGGTCGAGGTCGTGCCGTCGCCGAAGTCCCAGGTCACGTTGCCCGTCTTGGCCGAGGTGTTGGTGAACTGGATGGTCGACACTACATAGAAGTCGAGCGCATATTCGTTACCCTCAACTGCATAAGAGAAGTCAACATCTTTGCCGCCGAAGTTGCCATAGTCGGGGTCCTTGCTCACGCAGCCCGTGGTGATGAGCATCAACAGCGTCAAGAGTCCTATTGTTTTGAAAAATTTCATAGTCGCTTGTTGTATTTAATTTAGTTAAGAGTAATTTCCTGATTGTCGTTGCTCACACCCACCTTGCCGTCGGTGTCATAGACGCGGAACGTGGGCTCGAGGTAATACTGGCGGGTGTAGGTCACGTTGTACACCTTGTCGCTCGTGTTGTAGATCCACGACGTGAACGGGATGGTGCTGATGAGCTCCTTCCAGTAGGGCATGTACTGGCGGCGCACAGTGGTGATCTTGCTGCCCGTGTCGTCGCTGTAGCGGCTGAAGAGCCACTCGCTCGCCTTGTAGACGGGATACACGTTGACGCCTGCAGGGGCATCGCTCTGGCTGGCAATCTCGTGATACACCGTCACGCTGTCGACGATGGTCGTGTAGTAGTAGTGGTCGACCTGGTCGGTAGTGTACCAGTCGTCGCTCTTCTTGTCGCTCGTGGTGTCGGTGGGGAAGTTCACGTTGTACTTGGCGTTGAGCGTCGTGAAGGCCTCGATGGGGAAGTTGTAGTTGATATAGACGTTGCGCAGGTCGTTGTAGTAGGTGCTGTCCTTGGTGAGGGCGTTGACCATGTAGTCGACAAACTCGCTGGCAAACGTGCTGGGATAGTAGCTGTCAAACTTGTCCTGATCCCACTGCGTGGGACTTACCCACGTGAGCGGTGCAAGGGTGCGCGAGGTGGGGAAGGAGTCGTTGAGCACATACTCGTGACCGTCCCACACAGCCAGGCTATGGGGATACTTGGCCATGCTCTGGGCGCTGCGCACGGTGTCGGTGAGCGTGTAGGTCTTGGTATAGGCCAGCGACGTGGTGAGCATGCTCTTGGCAGCGGCGCTCTGCTCGCGCTTCACCAGCGCCCACACCTCGCTGTGGTCGATCTGCTTGTCGCTTGTGGTGTAGTATTTACCTTTGAAAGTTGCATAGTTGCCTGCCTTCACAAACTTTGAACTCTGCTCCCAGTCGACGGTGGGCAGTACCTGCCCAAGCTCGCCGTTGTCGTCAATGGGGTCGTGAACGGCGCATGAGGTCATCACCAGTATCGACAGTGCTATGGAACCTAATATGTTAACTATTTTCATAATCTTGTGTAGAATCTATTGTTGAGTTAATAATTTCACAGCCACGCGCTTTCACTTGCCAGTGAGCGAGGTGACCTTGCCGTAATCCTCGGCCCATATCATAGGCTTCTGCAGCCACTTGTAGTTCTTGTAGGCACCCAGGCGCTCGAGCTCGTTCTTGTTGTACTTCTCCTCGGTCTCGGGGTCGTAGTTGATGCGCTGTATCCAGGTGTTCTCCTTCTGTGCCTCGGTGAGGCCGTCGATCCAGTAGGCGGCATAGAGGTTGTAGGGGCGACGCAGCGTGGGGTAGATGATCTCCTGGTTGTCGCCTATGCCGTACTTGTTGCGGTTGTTGCTGTAGTGGTAGCGGCGCATGTCGGTCCACTGCTCGGGCTGGAGGTACATGGCGATGTACTTCTGCTCCATGAGGTCGCTCAGCGTGTAGTTGCTGGGGTTGAAGAACCAATGCTCGTTGCCGCGGTCGGTCACCTTGTACACACTGGGCTTCTTGCTGCTGCCACGGTAGTAGTCCTCGTTGTTGAGGAAGGCGTTGACCTGTGCATCCCAGTACTCCTTTGACTCAAAGGCAGGCTCGCCGCTTACGGTCGTCTTGCCAGGATACTTGTTGTCGGTCTTGCTGTCGTAGTTGGGATTGGGGTGATAGAGCTCAAAGGCCTCGAGATGACGCTCGATGTTGTGCTCGGTGGCCTCCTTGGCCAGGGCGCAAGCTTCGGCCTTGTTGCCCAGCCAGTACTCGGCCTCGGCCTTGATGAAGTAGAGCTCCTCCATGGTGAACAGGGGGTTGTAGGCCGTTGTGGCGCCTGCATAGGCTCCCATATACAGGTAGGGGTAGTTGGCAATCTTGTAGCTGCTGCCCATGCCTATGTTGTTCTCCAGGTAGCGCATCTTGATGGTGGCTGCGTCGTCGCTGGCCGTCTTGGGCCCGGTGCGTGCCACCATGAGCAGGTTGCAGCGGGGGTCGTTAGCATAGCCGTCGTGCTGGTGACCGGTCCAGGCAAAGAGGCCGCTCAGCGACTCGTTGTCGGGGTTGGACAGACCCAGCAGGTCGACCATGAAGAACTTCGACGGGATGGCCTGGCTCAGCAGGTTGGCACGCGACTCCCACGAGTTGATCACGGGTTGTGCAATGCTCCACACGGCATTTTGCGTGCCTGTGCCGCCGTTCCAGTAGTAGCGTGGCTCGTTGCCAAACCAGCTGCCATAGAGCAGCGAGCCCGAGCGCCATTGTGTGATGGCGGCATCGGCTGCATCCACGATCTTCTGGCACATGGCTGCGCTGCGGTCGATGTTGGGCAGGTTGCGCAGCAGCAGGCGGGCCTTGATGGCAAGCACAAGGCCTTTCCAGCGGCTCAGGTCGCCCTGGTACACGCGGTCGGAGCTTGCGCCTATGACCTGGTTGTTGGGGTTCTCGGTGATGCTCTTGTCGTCGAAGGCCTTGATCAGGTCGTCGCACTCTTGCATCATCCAAGCGTAGACTTGCTCTTGCGAGTCATATTTTGGTGCATTCGACGTGTAGGCCTGGCTACGGGGCATGTCGCCGAAAGCATCGGTAGTGAGCTGGGTCGACATCAACTTGATGGTGCGGGCTATGAGCTCGTAGTTGGGCGAGTTGATGGCTGCGGCATTGGCGATCACGTTGTTGGCGTTCACACCGATGTCGTAGAAGTGGCGGCGCCACATGGGGTGGCGGTTCATCGTGAGCATTTCCCACTCGCTCTTGTAGCTGTAGGCACCTATCGAGCTCTTGCCGCCCGTGGTGAGCATCTGCGAGAAGTAGGCATTGTACTCGGCGTGGTCATACACGATTTGCTGTGCGTAGTAGATGACTGTGGGCAGGCCGTTTTTGGCGTCGATGGCGTGAGCCTTGTCGGGGTTGATATTGTCGTCGAGTGTGTCCCCGCAGCTCACCATGCCCAGGCATGTCAGCATTAATAACGCTATGATGTTTATTTTCTTCATTGTTGTCGTTTACTTCTTCTTGGTTTAGAATGTTGCTTTAAGCGAGAAATTGAAACTGCGCGACACGGGCACCTGGTAGTAGTCGATGCCAGTACCGCCAGTACCGCCAGATGTGGAGACCAGCACTGCCGGGTCGTTGCCGGTGTACTTGGTGAGCAGGAACAGGTTGCGGCCTGTGGCCGAGAGGCTCAGGTTCTTTACTGCCCAGCCTTTTTTGAGCATCGACGAGAAGTCGTAGCTCAACGTCACATAGCTCAGGCGCAGGTAGCTGCCGTCTTCGATGAAGTTGGACGACACGGTGCTGTAGAACTTGTTCACGTAGTTCTGGTCGAGCACGATGGGGGTGGTGTTCTTTACATAGCCCGTGGTGCCGTCGGGCAGGGTCACTGCCTGCACGCCGTCGACAATGTACTCGCGGTTGCGGTATTTCTCCCATATCCTGGCCATGCCGTTGGAGAGCAGAGAGCGACCGGTCACGTTGGCCACGTCGCCGCCGCAGCGGCCGTCGAGCAGGAACGACAGGGTGGCGTGCTTGTAGCGGAAGGAGCTGCCCAGACCCAGCAGGAAGTCGGGCTCGCGGTTGCCAATGTAGATGCCCTTGGCCGGGTTGATGGTGGGATAGCCGTTGGCATCGCATATCACGTTGCCGTCGGGATCGCGCAGGTAGTCCTTGCCCGAGATGCCGGTCGATGAGCCGTTAAGGCGTGCAACCGGGAAGATGTCGCCATACTGGGTGCCTTGTATCTCAACCACGCCCTCGGGCAGCTTGGTCACCTTGCCTCGGTTGAACGAGTAGTTCAGGTTGGCTGTCCAGGTGATATCGTCGGTCTTGATGATGTCTTGAGCCAGGCTTATCTCCATGCCGTGGTTCTTGACGGTACCCTCGTTGCGGGTTTGCAGGATGGTGCCCGATGCAGGCGACACGCGCACGCTCACGATCTGGTTGTCGGCCGTGGTCGAGTAGTAGGCAATGTCGAGGCGGGTGCGGCTGTTGAAGAAGCGCAGGTCGGCACCTATCTCCCACGAGCTGTCCATTTCGGGTACAAGCGCGATGGCTCGCGATGTGGCGGGGTCTACGCCGTAGCCGCCGTCGGGAAACAGGGTCCACTGCTTGTAGGTGTCGGTAAACTGGTAGGCGGGGCAGTCTTTACCCACCTTGGCCCAGTTGCCGCGTATCTTGCCATAGGAGAACCAGCTGTTGGTGAGGTGGAAGAGCTCGCTGAAGATGACACCGGCGGTCACCGAGGGGTAGAAGTAGTTGTAGTCGACTTGCTTGAGTCGCGAGGTGCCGTCGTAGCGGCCTGTCATGCTCAACTGGGCAATGCCCTTGTAGTCGAAGCGCAGCTCGCCGAAGTAGCCGTACTTGTTGTACTTGGTGTGGGAGAGCTTGGGGTGATTGCTGGTGAGCAGATCGCCGTTGGTGAAGTCGGTGTTCATGAAGCTGTAGTAGTCGCCTCCCAGCTGGAAGTGCTCGCCGTAAAGGCTGGCCTCGTAGCTCGTGCTCTCCTTGTACTCGGCTCCCAGGAGCAGGTTGATGTTGAAGTCCTGTGCAATGGTTTTCTTGTAGGTAGCCAGACCTTGCAGGGTGAACTGCTCGCTGCGCGAGGGGTCGAAGCTGTAGCTGCCGTAGAGCGACTGGTTGCTGGCCAAGATCGACTTCACGTCGCTGTTGTCGGGGTCGACCAGGTCGCCGTCGTAAAGGCGTGGCACGGTATAGCCCTCATAGGTGCTGTAGCCCTTGTCGTAGCCTATCTTGCCTGTGAACACGAGATCCTTGATGGGCTCGTAGCTCACTTGGCCGTTGATCACGATGCGGTCGCTTTGGGTCTTGCTATTGTCGCGGTTGCGGCCGAAGTAGGGCGATACGACTGCGCCTATGCGCTGGGTGTCGAGCAGCTCGTCCCAGCTGTCGTAGTAGTTGGCCCAGTTCACGTGTCCATCTTTGGTCTGGTAGTCGCTCATGTCGTGGTTGATGCCCCAGTTGTAGATAGTCGACATCGCGTTGCCAAAACCGCGCGACTTGCTGTGCACATAGTTGGTGCTCAGGTTGAAGGTGACTTGGCTCGAGGGTTTGTACATGCCCTTGAGGAAGACGGTGAGTTGGTCTTTGTAGTCCTTGGGCACAATACCGTCGCTGTTGGTGTAGGAAACCGAGGCATAGGAGTTGAACTTCTCGGTACCGCCCGAGATGCTCACGTCATATTTCTGGAGGAAGCCGGTGCCCAGGAAGTCGCCCACGTTGTCGTAGCGCTGCTCGTCGCTCTGCAGGTAGGGACCCCAGCCGCCACTGCCGCTGTTCTCCTTGTACATGCCTCTCACGCCAGGGGTGAACACGCGCTGTATTTGCGGCACGCGCATGGGGGTGCTGAACTCGACGCTTGCGTTGCCGTTCACCTTCACGCTGCCGTCGCGGGCGCCGCTCTTGGTGGTGATCATGATCACGCCGTTGGCGGCCTCCTGGCCGTAGAGGGCGCTTGCTGCTGCACCCTTAAGCACGCTCATGTTCTCGATATCGTCGGGGTTGATGTCGCCCAGCGAGCTGCCGTGGCCGCGCACGGGCACACCGTCGACAATCACCAGCGGCTCGTTGTTCTGCCCATTGTTGATCGACGAGATGGCACGTATGATCACCTGGGTCGACGAGTTGGGCGAGCCGCCGCCGGTCGACACTTGCAGGCCAGCCACCTTGCCTTGCAGGGAGTTGGCAAAGTTGCTCGTTCCGCCGGCGGTTACCTCGTCGGCGTTGAGTGACTGGACTGCAAAGTTCAGTTTCTTTTTCTCTTGGGTCTGGCCCATTGCAGTGACCACGACTTCTCCAAGGGTTTGGGCGTTATCGGTCATCACGATGTTGAGGCTGCTCTGGCTGCCTACTTTCACCGAGATGGGTTTCATACCCACAAACGTGATGTCGAGCACGTCGTTGTCGCTCGCATCGATCGTGAATTTTCCGTCGATGTCGGTGGTCACGCCGCGGGTCGTGCCATGCACGCGCACCGATGCGCCTATGACGGCTTGCTTGTCGGTGGCCGATGTTACGACTCCAGTCACCGTGCGGGCAAAGCCCATCACCGCGAAGATGGAAAATAACAGAAGCAATAGCTGTTTTCTCATAAATGAATTATTTAGTTGTTTGTATTACTGTTGTTAATGGTTAAATTTTCTTTATGCTCCATTGGTGATTCGACTTCGCTCCCTTTTTTGAAATCAAATCGAGTACAAAGTAAAGGCATTTTTTTGTTCTACGTTCTGTTTTTTTCTTTTTATTTCAAGTACTTTCACATTATTTTGTGATTAAAAACAATTATTTAGTTAATTGGCAAGGGGCCGGCGCTGTTCAGTGTACAGCGAGGCGGCTCACAGGGCACCCTTGGTAGTGGGCAGGCGGTAGTTGAACACATCGCGCCTTATGGCTTGCTTGAGGGCTCGGGCCAGACCCTTGAAGATGCACTCGATCTTGTGGTGCTCGTTGTCGCCGCGGGCGCTCACGTAGAGGTTCATGCGTGCACTGTCGCTCAAGCTCTTGAAGAAGTGGAAAAACATCTCGGTGGGCATGTGTCCTATCATCTCGCGGCGAAAGCGGGCGTCCCACACGAGCCAGCTGCGGCCGCCGAAGTCGAGGGCCACGGTGCAGTGGCAGTCGTCCATGGGCAGCACAAAGCCATAGCGCTCGATGCCGCGCTTGTCGCCCAAGGCCTCATAGATGGCTTGGCCCAGGGCGATGCCGGTGTCCTCGATGGTGTGGTGCTCGTCGACATAGAGGTCGCCCTTGCACTCTATCTTCAGGTCGATGCCGCTGTGCCGCCCTATCTGGTCGAGCATGTGGTCGAAGAAGCCTATGCCGGTCGAGACTTGGCACTGGCCTGTGCCGTCGAGATCGAGCCACACGTCGATGCGGGTTTCCTTGGTGTAGCGTTGCACGTGGGCTGTGCGCTGGCCGCCTCGCAGGTAGTCGGTCACGCGTTGCCAGTGGGGGGCCACGACGGCCAGTGCGCCGTCGAGACCGGCCTGGGCGACGGCTTGCCTGGCCTGTGCCACGTGGGGGGCGAGCAAGATGGCCCGGGCGCCAAGGTTGCGGGCCAGCTCCACGTCGGTGAGGCGGTCGCCTATCACGTAGCTCCCGGCCAAGTCGTAGTCGCCGCCGGTGTACTTGCCCAGCAGGGCGATGCCTGGCTTGCGGGTGGGCTGGTGGTCGGCTTCAAGTGTGGTGTCGATGATGATGTCGTCAAATTTCACTCCCTCGCCCTCCAGGGTCCTGAGCATGAGCTCGTGGGGGCCAGTGAAGCTCTCGACGGGGAAGGCGGGTGTGCCCAGCCCGTCCTGGTTGGTCACCATCACCAGCTCGTAGTCGAGGGTGCGGGCTATGAAGGCCAGGCTGGTGATGACGCCGGGCAGGAATTGCAGTTTCTCGTAGGAGTCGACTTGCTCGTCGGCTTCGGGCTCGACCACGATAGTGCCGTCGCGGTCGATAAACAGTGCTTTTTTCTTATTTGTTTCCATAGTTGCTGATTGCATTGATGACGGCGTCGTTTTCCTGGGGGGTGCCCACGGTGATGCGCAGGCAGCCCAGGCACTGCTCCACACGGTTGCGGTTGCGCACCACGATGCCCTCGCGGCACAGGTGGGCATAGATGCCGTCGGCGTCGACGGTCTTCACGAGCACAAAGTTGGCATCGGTGGGGTAGGTCTTCAACACTTGCGGCAGCCGGGCCAGCGCGTCGATGAGGCGGCCGCGCTCGGCCAGGATGGCATTGCGCCAGCCGGCCAGCTGGTCGAGCTTCTTGAGGTGCTCGAGGGCATATTGCTGGGTGAGGCAGTTCACGTTGTAGGGGTATTTCACCTTGTTGAAGAGCTCGACTATGGCTCTTGAGGCAAAGGCCATGCCCAGCCGCACGCCGGCGCTTGCCCAGGCCTTGGAGAAGGTGGAGAGCACAATCAGGTTGGGGTGCCGGGCGAGTTTGTGGCGCATGGAGGGCTGCGACGAGAAGTCGGCATAGGCTTCGTCGACCACCACGAGGCACCCTGCCTGGTCGAGGATGCGCTCGATGAGCAATGTGTCGATGGCGTTGCCCGTGGGGTTGTTGGGCGAGCACAGGAAGATGGCCTTGGTGTGCGGGGTCACGGCGCCGAGCAAGGCCTGGACGTCGAGCGAGAAGTCGGGGCGCAGGGGTACCTTGCGGTAGGCCACGTCGTTGATGTGGGCGCACACCTCGTACATGCCGTAGCTGGGCGACATGGCCACCACATTGTCGGTCTTGGGCTCACAAAACACGCGATACACCAGGTCGATGCACTCGTCGCTGCCATTGCCCAAAAAGATGTTGCCGGGCTCCACGCCTTTCACCTGGGCCAGCTTGGCCTTGACCTGGGCTTGCAGGGGGTCGGGGTAGCGGTTGAAGGGAGCGTTGTAGGGGCTCTCGTTGGCGTCGAGCCACACGCTGGCCTGGCCGTGAAACTCGTTGCGGGCGCAGCTGTAGGGCTCCAGGGCCTGGATGCAGGGCCGCACGAGGCTATTGATGTCAAAATCGGTCATTGCAAAACTCTTTTTTTTGTATTGATTTGGTTGCATCTCTCACTTGTCAAGCCTCACGGCTACTGCCAGGCGGTGGGCCATGAGGTCTTCGGCCTGGGCCATTGCCTCCACGGTGTGGCCTATGCCTGCGAGGCCTTGCTTGGTGAGGTGCTGGAAGGTGATCTTCTTGGTGAAACTGTCGAGGTTCACGCCGCTGTAGGCGTGGGCATAGCCGCTGGTGGGCAGGGTGTGGTTGGTGCCGCTGGCATAGTCGCCGGCACTCTCGGGCGAGTAGGGGCCCAGAAACACCGAGCCGGCGTTGACCACGCGCCGGGCCAGCGCCTCGCACTCTTCGCAGTTGAGGATGAGGTGCTCGGGGGCGTAGGCGTTGACGTAGTCGATCACCTCGTCGAGCGTGTGCAGCACGATGATGTGGCTGTGGCCGAGCGACTTCTTTATCATTTCCTGGCGGGGCAGGGTGGCAAGCAACTCGTCGATGACTTGTGGCAACCTGGATGCCAGGGCCTCGTGGGTGGTGAGCAGGGTCGACTGGCTGTCGGGGCCGTGCTCGGCTTGTGAGAGGAAGTCGCTGGCCACATAGCGCAGATCGGCGTTGCCGTCGGCCACTACCATCACTTCGCTGGGACCGGCCGGCATGTCGATGGCCACCTTGTTGTATTGCGCTTGCATCTTGGCCTCCATCACAAAGCGGTTGCCGGGCCCGAAGATTTTGCTCACGCGGGGTATGGTCTCGGTGCCCCAGGCCATGGCGGCTATGGCTTGAGCGCCGCCGCTCTTGTAGATGCGGGAGATGCCGCACTTGCGGGCGGCATAGAGTATCGCGGCGTTCACCTTGCCGTCGCGGCCGCAGGGGGTGCACATGACCACTTGGGAGCAGCCGGCTATGCGTGCGGGCAGACCCAGCATGAGCACGGTGGAAAAGAGGGGCGAGTTGCCGCCGGGTATGTAGAGACCCACCCGCGTGATGGGCACTGCGCGCTGGCAGCAGGTGACGCCGGGCGAGGTCTCTACCTCGAGCTCGTGCATGCGTTGCGCTTTGTGGAATGTGGCGATGTTGGCGGCTGCCTGGTCGATGGCTGCCTTGAGCTCCTGGCTCACCTGGTCGCAGGCCTGCTGCATCTCGGCGGGGCTCACTGCGAGGTCGCCCAGTTGCACGCCGTCGTATTTCAAGGCCAACTCTCGCAGGGCCTTGTCGCCCTGCTCTCGCACCTGGGCCATGATGCTGGCCACTGTGTCGTGCAACTCTTGGGTCTCGGCCACGGCGCGGCGCATGAGCGCGGGCCACTGGCTGCGGTCGGGGTATTTTGTGATTTCTACTGTCATGATTCTGTCTTGTGTTTGGTTGTTGATTTCTTGTAGTATTTGCGCTATGGCACCATTTCCTCGATGTTGAGCACGAGGATGCCCTCGGCACCCACGGCCTTGAGGGCGTTGATGCTGGTCCACAGGGATTTCTCCTCGATGACCGAGTGCACCGAGCACCAGTTGTCGTCGGCCAGGGGCAGCACGGTGGGACTCTTGATGCCCGGCAGGATGGCGAGCACGGCCTTGAGCCGGCTCTTGGGCACATTCATGAGCACATATTTTCTGGTCTCGGCGGTCTTCACGGCCTCGATGCGGAAGAGCAGTTCGTCGAGTGCGTTTTGCTTCTCGTCGTCGAGCTGCCTGTCGCTGCCTATGAGCACGGCCTCGCTGGGCAGCACCACCTCCACCTCCTTGAGGTTGTTGCTCACCAGGGTGCCGCCGCTCGAGACGATGTCGAAGATGGCATCGCTCAGGCCAATGCCGGGGGCAATCTCCACCGAACCGCTGATGACGTGTATATCGGCGTCGAGGTTGTTTTTCTTCAAGTAGCTGGCCAGTATCCTGGGGTAGCTGGTGGCTATCTTCTTGCCGTTGAACCACGCCGGGCCGTTGTAGTCGGCGTCTTTGGGTATGGCCAGCGACAGGCGGCAGCGGCTGAAGCCCAGCTTGCGCAGCATGTTGACTCGCTGGTGCTTCTCGAGCACCTCGTTGAGCCCCACGATGCCTATGTCGGCCGTGCCGGTGGCCACCGAGTCGGGGATGTCGTCGTCGCGCAGAAAGAGCAGCTCGACGGGAAAGTTCTTTGACGGCACGAGTAGCGTGCGTTTCACAGCCACGAGCTTGATGCCGGCGGCCTTGAGCAGCTCCATCGTCTCATCGTAGAGACGGCCTTTGGATTGTACAGCGATGCGTAACATTTTTTGTGTGTTGTGTGTGTGATAATATTTAGTCTTATTCTTATTGCAAAATGTGGTTGCAACTGCCCTATAAAAAATCAACCGACCTGCCTGAGCATTCTCAGGAAAGTCGGCTTCACTCGTTTTTAAACGCTTCGTGGTCTCATCGCCTCGTCGAGCAACAACCATACCTGGCCTTCCTGTGGGGAATGCTGCTATGGTGATGATGAAGACGGTGTGTGTAAACCATATCGATTGTATCTATTTCGGTTGCAAAGGTAAACACAATTTTCTGAAATCGCAACACTTTTCTTTGTGTAGTTTGGGTCGTGCTGGCCTCACAGTGGCGCTTGCTACAGGCGGAAGGCGATGGGCAGAATGCAGCGCACGTTGACCTTGCTGCTGCGCACGCGGCCGGCCTCCCAGCGCGGCATCTTCTTGATCACGCGCATGGCCTCTTGGTCGAAGGCGGCATAGCCCGAACTGCGTATCACCTGGATGTGGCTCACTCGCCCGTCGGTGCCTATGATGAAGCTGCACAGCACGCGGCCTTGCTGGTGGTGCACATACTCGTTGTAGGGGTACTCGCGCGTGTTGTTGATGTAGTTGACCAGCCCGCGCTCGCCGCCAGGAAACTCTGGCTGCACGTCGACTTGCTCAAACTCGTAGAATTCTATGTACTGCAGGCGTTCGGGAGACATGGGATTGACCTGCCCCACACGTCGCGCGTTCCGTTGTGCGTCGGCTGCAAGCGGAATCATCATGAACAATGAGAGGAATATTAACAGATCGATGCGTAATGCTTTTTCCATATATATCACCTTCGTTCTTGCTACGCCGTGTCGGGGTGTGACGCGGGTAGCAATGACCAAATTCAGGTACAAATATAATTGTGAATTTTTTATTGTCAATGATTTTTGCCCCCAATTTGAAAATGATTAATATTGTTTCATTTATTTTTACAGATTGCACTCCCACGGGCAAATGTTGTAAAAAAGTTTTAAACCATCATACTATTGCAGGGGGCTTTTGCGTTTATTAATCACAAAGGAATCGTGGCTGCATGGCCACGCCTTTTTCGGGTGTTTCAACACACACACTGTTGAAGCACAATTGTTGCACTTTGGGCTTGCCCGTTGGGGGGCTGGCTTATGAAAATTGGGTAAAAATATAATAATGAGAATCTACTCCCGTCGCACAGTGACCCTTGTCATCGCTCTTGCCGCCCTCGTTGCAGCCAGGGCCGACTCGGGCACCACGGCCTACGACTTTCTCAAGGTCACTCCCTCGAGCCATGTCTATGGCTTGGGCGGTCACAATATCACAATCATCGACGACGACATCAACCTGGTCGAGCAGAACCCGGCCTTGCTGGGCCCTGAATTTGACCACCAGGTGGGCCTCAACTACATGAAATACATTGGGTCGACCAATTTCATGGGCGCCCGCTACGGCCAGGGCATCGACGAGCACAGCGCCTTTGCGGCCGGCATTCAGTACTACGGCTACGGCAATCTCGACGGCTACGACGAGACGGGCACCCCCACGGGCACCTTCAGTGCCAGCGACATCAGCTTCTCGCTCACCTACTCGCACGACATCGCCGCCAACCTGCGCGGAGGCATCACACTCAAGTATCTCTATTCCAAGTATGACGAGTACACCGCCGGCGCCATCGCCGCCGACCTGGGCATCAACTACTACAACCCCGACAACGACTTGTCGCTCTCGGCAGTGGTGAGCAACTTGGGCGGCCAGGTGAAGAAGTTCAACGACAAGAAGGACAATCTGCCTTGGGACGTGCAGCTGGGCTACTCGCAGCTGCTGGGCTCGTCGCCCTTCCGCCTCTCGATCACGGCCTGGAACCTGCGCAAGTGGCACTTGCCCTACTATGAGCCTGCCGACAAGAACAATGCCAGCAGCGACCTGGTGAAGAAGGACAAGTTTGGCAGCAACCTCCTGCGCCACTTGGTGTTCGGCCTGGAATTTCTGCCGCAGGACAACATGTACATCGGTTTGGGCTACAACTACAAGGTGCGCACCGACATGAGCACCTACAATCGCAATTTCCTCTCAGGTCTGTCGATAGGAGCCGGCCTCAAGGTGAAGTCGTTCGGGTTCGGCGTGGCCCTGGCACAGCCCCACACCGGCGCCTCCACCTTCATGTTCAACCTCACCACCTCGATAGGCGAGCTCCTGAAATAGCCGCCACTCGCGCATCAGGGCATGCAATGCAACAGCTGCGCCTCATGAGTTCTCAGGGCTCATGAGGCGCAGCTAAGGGATGTGTGAGAGGCGGGCGCTGTCGTTAGCCCTTAGGCCTTGCCGGCCTTGGGCTCAATAGCTTTCCATATCGCAGCTGCCAGGGCGCCACCCACCAGCGGGGCAACGATGAAGATCCACAGCTGACTCAGAGCAGCGCCGCCCTGAAACAGGGCAGGGCCCAGCGAGCGAGCGGGGTTCACACTGGTGCCCGTGTAGTGGATGCCCACCAGGTGAATGAGTGTGAGGCTCAAGCCTATGGCCAAGCCGGCAAAGTTGTTGGTGGCTCCGTTGGTCTTGGCTGTGGCACCCAGCACCACAAGCACAAAGAGCGTGGTGAGCACGGCCTCGACCAGGAAACCGGCGCCCAGCGGCACACCGTCGGCACAGGCATTGGCCCCTGTGGTCGTGCCCAGTATCGAGCCCGAAGTGGCCGTTGTGATGGCATAGAGCACAGCTGCTGCCAGAATGCCGCCTATGAACTGGCCCACCCAGTAGCCCACGGCGTCTTTCACACTCATGCGGCCGCTGCACAGCACGCCCAGCGTGATGGCAGGATTGATGTGGCAGCCGCTTATGCCGCCTATCGTGTAGGCCATGGCCACCACAGTGAGACCAAAGGCCAGGGCTGTGCCCACTACCGATGCGGTGTCGACGCCGCAGTTGAGGCTCACGGCAGCTCCGCAGCCCAGAAATGTGAGTACAAATGTGCCCACAAGTTCAGCTAAATACTTCTTCATTGTCGTAACTGTTTTTTTTTGAATTAATGATTTCAGTTTTTTGCAATGTACTGTCGCCTCCCGCCTGCGTCTTGCAGGCGACGATGTGGCGGTAGCAATGTGATGCAAAACTAAGGAAATATTTTGTTTTTTCAAAATTTTAAGGCCACATTGTGACTTATTGCAAGTTGGCAGCCTCCAGCCCCACCATCCATGAGTCCTGGTTGTCCTCGCTCAGAGCCAGCCGCAGGCTCATGCCGGCTGCCTGGGCATGGTAGCACCCGTTGTCATATTGCAGCTGCGTGCCATAGCGCCGCTCCAGGTCGGCCGCCAGCTCGCGGGCCAGGTCGTTGGCCTCTTGCAGGGTGCCTACATGGCGATAGAGCTGCACCCTCGCGAGCCGCCCGCCCTCGAAGCTCATCATGCCCTCGTCGTATTGCCATCCGGCATACATGGGCTTGATGAGCACAATGTTGCCCGTCGAGTCGGTCTCGTGGGCAACGCCCTCCTTGCCTATTGTGATCTCGGCCTCACTCGCGCTGGCCTCCCCCATCTCGCAGCCCATGAAGTCGCGTGGCTTGGGGTCGTTGCCGCCCCAGCCTGCTGCAGCCGCGGTCGCCACGGCCACAAGCACCAGGGTAAGGGTGATAAATACTCTTTGCATCATTTTTCTTGCGGTAGTTGCTTTATTGCACTCCAAATATAGCAATAATGCAGCACATGGCAAAATCCCTCCCGCCGTGTGTAGAGTTGTAGAGTCAACTGGCAAGTGCAAAATTAGCTAATCTTTGCGAAGAACTCAATTTTGGGAGTTAAATCGCCCACCACAATACAACCCGAGACCATGGAAGCAACACCCAAACAGTGATATGTGATTATGTCTCTGCGGTGACACAACGCAATCGGCAGAGTTCCATTGTGGCGGAACCCTGCCGATAGTCGTCGCGGTGGTGGTTGCCCGATGTGGTTACTTCATCACCTTGGCGCTCTTGCCGCCTTGATGCACGATGTAGGTGCCGGCAGGCAGACCCTCCAGACTGTCGCCCATCTTCACGCCATTCATGTTATACACATTCATGGGCAGTGTGTGGTCCAACTCATCGACGCGCACTTCCTCAATGCCGTCAGTCTCAGTAAGGTCGGCCTTGATATTGTAGAAATCCTTCCACTGGCTCGCCGTCTGGTATGCACTCAGATATTTGGGCAGCACATGCAGGATCCCGTCTTTGGGCACAATATAAAAGACATCGCTGCCCATACTGACCTTAGCCGGATTGGGATAGGCATCAATCCTCTTCAGGCCGCTGCAACCGAAGAACACCCCCACGCCGATGGATGTGACGGAGCCCGGGATGGTGACGCTCGTCAGGCCGGTGCAATTGGAGAACGCCCACACGCCGATGGAGGTGACAGAGCCCGGGATGGTGACGCTCGTCAAGCCAGAGCAATATTCGAAGGCACTCCTGCCGATGGAGGTGACGGGAAATGAGATACTACCAAAAGTGACCGACTCGGGGATGGTGAGCTCGCCTGTCGGCTTACTGCCTAGCGGATAGCCCACTACCGTAACAGTTGTGTTGTCGTTATTGACGCTGTAGCGCACGCCATCAACCGTAAATTCGATGGCCGAGGCACTAATGCAGTTGGCAATAAATATAGCCAAAACGAATAATAATTTGTGGAATGTATTCATATTTAGAAAATAGTATATGTGTATTTAAAAACAGGAGTTACATTCGAGCCATTATTCAACTGGCCGATATTGGCTTTTGTCCACGGTCGGATTGGATGCTGTCCACTAAGCACAATGTCGGGGCGGAATGTTGCCATTCTGCGTAGCAAATATAATCATTTTTTTTTTTTTTTTTTGACATACAAGGATTTGACCCTAATTTTTTCAAAAAAATCGCTGGAATTTGCCCTGGAATTTCAAGTACCTTTCCTAATTTGACAGTTTGTTGTATTAACGTGTTGCTACACAACACTTTGTATAGCAAAGTAATGTAGCTAATTTTTCGGTGTTGCAAAGATTAATTAGCTATAAATATACAAATAAGAAATGAACTGTGTAACAATTCATTAGAAAAAATTTTACGCTCTAACTGTCAAAGTCCCGCCCCCACACGTGTAGCATGACCTGGCAGCGCCCGGCCTCGGCCTCGAAAAATATTTCATCAAAAAAAACGCTTTTCTTTTGGAAATAGCAAAAAAAACCGTATCTTTGCACTCGCTTAATGAAACAATTCAGCACAAAGCACTGGAGAGGTGGGTGAGTGGCTGAAACCAGCAGTTTGCTAAACTGCCGTAGGGGTAACCCTACCGCAAGTTCGAATCTTGTCCTCTCCGCCAAAGCAAGGGCAACAAGTTGCACAGCAACGAGTTGCCCTTGATTGGTTAGAAAACCATAGACGCTATATAGACGGTAGCAAAAATCGAAAGTTTCACCATTTGCATTCTTCACGCCAAAGAATGTAAAAAAATGTGTGCAGCACGAAAAAAACTTAACTCACTTAGCGAGGTCCTGAAATTCACATTCCCTAAACTTCACACCGGCTCGAAATGGTACGTTGACTTCTATGCCTACGATCCTGCCACCGACACGATGCGCCGCAAGAAGTTCCACCTTGATAACATCGGGAAAATCACCGAGCGTCGCAAGCGCGCCAACGAGATGATCGAGAGCCTGACCAAACTTTTACGCACGGGGTGGTCGCCATGGATTAACGCCGAGACCAACCGAAGCTACACTTTATTGGAGGATGCCCTTGAAAAATATGAGGCATACGTTGAAAGAATGCCGAAGTACAAGACCCGCAAGGCCTACACATCACGCCTGAACATCTTCCGCAAGTACAATGCCAGCCGCTTGTTGCCGATACGTTATGTCTATCAGTTCGACACGGCATTTGTCAGCGATTTTCTCGACTATATATTTTTGGATCGTGAGACCAACGCCCGCACCCGCAACAACTACCGCCAGTGGTGTGCCTCGCTGGCGACGTTTTTCATCGAGAAGCAGTATCTCACGACCAACCCAGTCGAGAAAATCAAGGCCATTGCCGAGACCGGCAAGAAGCGTCAGCCTTTGACGGCGCAGATGCTGCACGAGCTGGAGCAGCACCTGCGTGAAGCACACCCTTATTTCTACCTTGCCTGCATGTTTGAATACTACACGTTTATCCGCCCAGAGGAGCTGACTCATGTGAAGCTCGCCGACATCAATGTCAAAGAGCAGTCGGTGTTCATCAGTGCCGAGGTGTCGAAGAACAAACACGCTGCAAAGGTAGGCTTGAACGCCAAGATCATCATGTTCATGATAGACCTTGGCGTGTTCAAATATCCCAACGATTATTACCTGTTTGGACCGAAGGTGTCGCGCCCATCAGCGACACGGAGCGACAGCGAGATGTTCCGCCGCAAGTGGAACACGCTCGTGCGTAAGGGGCTGAAATGGGCAGACTGCTACCAGTTCTACAGTTTGAAGGACAGCGGTCTGCGTGACCTTGCCAATGCCGAAGGCATTGTGATTGCCAGGGACCAGGCACGCCACACCGATGTGGCGACTACCAACAAGTACCTGCAGGGACGTGACGCGCCCGTACATGAGGAGACCAAGAACTTCAAGGGCAGTCTTTAGTCCAGCTTGTAGAAATAGCCGGTCACCAATGGTGACACACCTTTTGCCGTGATGTTGTATTCAAGTTTCTCGCAAGCGTAGCGTTTATGATTGATAATAAAAGCACCTGTAGCCTTGAGCACCTTTTGAGATATAAACTTGATGCAATACTTAGATGTAGTGTCAATCACCTTGCCGTCGTCGAGGCATTGGTTAGCGATAGTCTGCACTCCCGAGATATCGGCGAGAGAGATGTAGGCCGGCTGTGTTGGATCGACATTGCCAGCGCCCACGTTATTGACCAAGTATTGCGGGTAGGCGTATATGCGTGGGTACGGGCCGTAGACAGTAGATGATTTACCCTTTTGCGCCACCACCGAATTAAGGCTGCTCGGCACCAGCGCCACAAACATCTTATCGACACTGCTGCTTTTTTCGATGGTAGAATCACCCTCGATGAGCGCCTGTAAGTCAGTCGTGTCAGAGGCGGCGCCATTGATCAAGTCGTCGCCCACATTGTCGCGGTCTTCGACAATGATAACATTCACCGTGTCTTCGGCAACCGTCTGGTCATACCATTTGCCGTCAACCTTAGTCGTTTCGACAAACGGCACCTTTTGTTCGACCAGCTGAGCCGGCACGATTTTGAGTTCAACATCGATGTTAGACGAGTCGTTTTTGCGTTTAAGCGGTCGTAGCTGGTTGACCTCTTTAAACACATAATCTTTGGTATCATTTTGATAGTAGAGGATAAACTGGTGTCCTTGTACGACAAAAATCTTATTCTTGTCGGCCGGTTTCGCTCCATTGATGATATACTGTTTCATATCGTCGAGCGTCTTGAACGTAGACGAGTCGATAGTAGCCACCTCCATGATATCGTCACTAATATGAGCCATTGAGTCGCCGATGTCGCTCCAGCCCACATTGCCGTTAGAAATGTCAGACGTCTCCTGTTTGTCAACTTCGACCGTGTACTCGTCGACCACGTCAGAGATAATCGTAGGGTTGTCATTGTCATACCACTGGCTGCGTGCCAGGATACGGCTTGATTTAGTCAGTTCGTCAACTTCGACAACGATACCCATGAAGTGTTCGATTTGAGTAAGGAACTCATTAAGCGTCCAGTGAGGCAGCGCCTTGGCGATTTCGCTGCGGTTGTTGGCGCAGGCGATAAAAATACGTGGAAAGATGTCATTGCTTTGGTAGAGCAAGCGCAGCGAATCATTGTCATTCATCGGGTAGCCGGCCGCTGCGAGGATTTTGCGCAGCGTGCGGCAGAGCATGGGTTGGAAAGACGGGCACACCTGTGGGAAGTCGCCCCCCCTGGCAGCTTGGTTGGGCCATTCGAGGCGGTATTCAGGGAAGTAGGCATTACCATGCCGTCGCATCACCACCTCATTGCACAGCAGGCCTGCTGTGCAATACGAGTTCCATGAGCTGTTAGCGTTAATCGTAGGGAAAGCCACGCCGCGGTTTTCATAGGCATCATAGCCCTTTGACGGGTCATAGGACCACCAGCGCGAGCTCCACCAGTCGTAGGCTCGTTGCGCCTCGTTTTGGTCTTGGCTCTCGGGGGCGTTGTGGAACTCCAATTGCGTAGCATTGAGCCAGTCTATATAGGCGCGGTACATGGCAGTACCTTTTGCCGTAGGCAGGATGACAGAAGAGAATTCACTTTGCCAGTCGCCCAGATCAAGTTCGTCGATATACACCTCGTTGCCCTTGGCATAGAAATTCATCTCAGAGTTGCCGCCAAGGAGCTGCACCTTAACGCTGGTGTCTGAAACCTGGTTAATGATCGCCTTGCCGGTGAGCAGAGTCACATTGTCGACGCGCAGCACAGCGTGGAACTCTTTAAAGTGAGTTTCCACGTCTTTGCGATTGATATTGCCAAAGATGGCGCGGTTTTCAATCGTCTGCAACGGCAGCTCAATGTCGTAGGTGTAGCTGCCCGTCTTGTTGAAATAGACGTTCTCACGCGTGAGTTTAATGGCCACATTCTCACGCAGCACAGCGGGCTTGTTGTCAAGTAAAAGTTCAATCATCGCATTCTGGTTTTGTAAGCTATGAGCAGAAGCAACGCTATCATCGAGACACCGCCGAAGATCATCAGCGTCTTCTGCGCCCATGATAAAGTGCGCGGCACCTCCACCTCTTTTTCTATTGTCTGCGTGGTGACCACCGGCACCTGCACGCTGTCGGTGACGTGTACGGTGTCAACTCTCACCACATTGGTAGTGCCTTGTAGATAGTGCCATCGTTCGATGCGCACCGTGTCGCCTTGTACATAGTGGTAGATGCTGTCGCGCTGCACCAGCGTGTCACGCACATGGTCGATGCGCACGCTCTCAATCGTGTGCTCCTGGGTGACGACCACCGGCACCTCGACCCTCTCGGTGAGAGTCTTGGGGCCATGGCAGCCGCACAACAGAACCAGGCAGAGAATAGGTAATATCTTGTTCATAACAATCTTTTTTTAAAAGCCAGCCACGCTGCGCTGTCGTTCTTTTTGCCGATGCGGTTGCCATTCTTGTCGAAGCGGACGTAGTTGTTCCACCCCACGACACCCGGGCATATCTTGCCCGATATGTCGTAGTGGCGCACCACACGTTCGATGGGAATGTTGAACTTGCGCATCAGGATCTTGGCGAGCTTGACTGCGTTGTTCAATGCTGCCTCGGTAAAGTACCACCCATCGTGGTTCACTGCCTGGTGGCTGTAGCCGGCCTTGAGGTTAGAGCAGATCTCGATGCTTATGGTGTTGCTGTTTGTGGCTATGCCGTAGAACTGAGCTCCACCGCCAGCAGGCTTTCTGGCATCACCAACCGACCAGCACTTGAAGTTTATCAAATCGGGGTTGAACTGCACCACGTCTCGGTCATCCACACCGAAGTCGGCCGAGGCACGCTTTGTCGCTTCCCACGATGCCTTCATGTCTTTGGCGCGGCCTGGTGCGCTGCTGCCGCCGGCTGTGTAGTGAATGGCCAGATATTTGATAGAGCGGTTAGGCGTGCGAGTGATGCAGCTTGACAGTGGTGCGTAGATGACCGATGGGTCAACGCACCTGCTGTCGGCAACGCCCAATGCTGCCCATGTCATAGGGCCGACAATGCCGTCAGGTGTGAGATTGTGGCTCTTTTGGAATAATATCACGGCAGCCTCGGTCTTGGAACCGAAGTCGCCATCAGCAGTGATATGCAACGCTTGCTGCAGGGCGATGACCTCGTCACCCTTGCAGCCCCTCTGGATAGTCTTCATTTGTGATGTTTTTGTCTTTAGGTAATCGGTTGACAATGGTTTCTTCAATCTCGCCCAGTTTGTGCTTGGTGTAAAGTGTGATGCCGAAGATGCTACCGCTGTAAAGCAAAGCTTGTCCGAGCACCCACAACACCGAGTCGTGAATCTCTCCTGAAGGCGGGATGATAAACCCAGCGGTGGTGATTGCTATGCCGAAAGCGAGCATTCCCACCGCACTCCATGTCGCAACGCTGTCTTTCTTATTCGGTCTCATAACTTTTGCATTTAACTTTGCAAAAGTATAACCATATATCACCTCATAAAAAGACACAACAATGACCTTCATCTTTGACACTGATAATTGGTGGCTCTATGAGATACAAGTGGGCAGACACTATCGTGATGACACACTGTTACCTATATCCCGAGTACTTCGTAGTTTACTGTTGAGCCATAGAAATACTCCTCAATCTCTGCCATCAAGTCTGCTATGCCGATACTGCTTTGCAATGCAGACACATCTACCTTACGCACATCTTCTCGCACAGTGTTACGCTCCAGCAGCTGCAGTATTGCCATTCCTGCCGAGTGACCCAGTTCCATCATCGTCTTTGCAAGTCTTGCACTTGCTTGTGCAAGATGGCTCGCTCCATATGCCCTGCATCCGATAAGCACATTTTTGTAGCATGCTGGTATCATACATTCGTATGGTATGCCATTAGCCACGATATTGTTTACAGTGTAACTTTGGGTTGGTGTATGTATGTCAACATACCAGGTCGACAATGCTATAGCATGAGTATCTGTTATATTTTGTGATGTCGCTTGTGTTGCAAGGTCTGCTGTTGTAAGCATTCTATCACACTTTATTCGGTATGCTTCACGTATTCCAAGCATTTTTTGGATACGGCGTGTACTCCCTTGACTTAACGCAATTGCCCTATCTAGTCCGTCAGCGTAGTTCCATTCAAGAGATTTCTCTCTGAAAGCCTTAGCTGACATGCTTGTTGAATATGATTGGCTTTTTTGAGCAACATTTATATCACCAATCGAGTGATAAGTGAAGTTATCCTTGTTAAGCAAGTTGCTATATCTTTTGTATTTTGGATATGGGGCAACTTCCTCACCCGGCCAATAATTCCTATCTACAGTATAATATATTGGTTCTAATGTGTTAATGCCATCATGGTCGCCTGCGTATCCGCTCGGATATGTGGTTTCGTTGAACCTGTCTCGAGGGTCAGTGCCGATGTAATAGTCCACATCAAGCTGAAGGTTGTTGTCGTTGAGGAACAAGACACCATTCCCGCTGCAATCAATGAAGTAGTCAGCACATATCGTCTTTGTCGCTCCGTTAAGTAAAGAACGAATGATGATTTCGTCCACTTTTGAGTCTGACGCTCTAGTCTCAATCAGTGCGTAGTTGGTCAGCACATCTATTCCGCCCTCGCTGATGTCTTTAAGGTAGCGGTCACCGACTCTAGTGTCCGAAAGCCATAGGTGGTTACCCTTAAAACCGTTGATCCGATTTTTCTCATCACTGAACTGAGCTGACCGCCATGCACGCTCAAAGTGCGTTCCCGAACCGACACCTGTGTATGGGTTGCCAGAGTTTGCGTATTTGTAAAAATTCAAAATACCGTCAGCATACATATCCATCGCCAGCTCTTTATACCAATCTCCGAGCGGTGTGGCAATGAGCAATCCAACACCTGCGTTACAATGTGTGCCGCCCAATGTGTCCAATCGCTCAACCAAGCAGACGCGATAGCCTTGATTGCGAAGAGCGTATGCTGCACCGATACCACCTGCACCTCCACCTATGATGCATACATCATATTTTGGCTTGATTTCGGCATCGTGTACTTGCTTAAAGTCAATTGGACGCATATAACGCCCATCATAATAGATGATGCTGTTTGGCATCACAACAAAACCGTCAATAGCCACACGAACTCGTCCAGTGTATATCCAATAGTCACCCTTGACCGCTGCACTTTTTGATGCGGCATAGAATGTGCTGTTGTGTTCCCATTTTCCCATTAGTCGCTTTAGAGTGTTGCGGTTTTGCTCTAGTATTCTAATGAGAAAAGGGTTGTGCAACACCTCGTCTATCGTTATGTCCGTCCCTGTGACATAAGTACCTGCTGTAACCGATACAGGGTAGTTCTCCAGTTTCTTAATATTCCCTTTCATGTCATTAATTTATTTGAGACCCGTGTTTTGCTTGACAATTTAGATAGTTGCGCTGCACCTCTTTGTTGTTGAGAGCCTTGCCGTAGACACGCACCACAGCAATGTCAGCTGCAACATATCCCGGATTGGGAAATATCCTAACATCGGTGCCGCCAGTGCAACTGTACCCACCCCTGCTGTCATCAATGATGAGCTGACCATTGACATACAACTTCTGCAACTTATTTGCCATTGTATATACTATATGCACCAACTCCCTTACATCTGTGTGCGAGCTGTCGTAGTATGGCAAGTTTAAGCCAGATGTCGTTATGTCTGGCTTTGCCGCTGGCCCTTTTAAATTGATTTCTCCTTGTGGGGCGTACCGACATTCGTTGACATACGCACTGTTTGGCGAGATGGCAAATGAGGACATAGCTATAATAGATGTTGAAATAGCACCAATAGTCGGTGTCGCGCCAGAGCCACTGTACTTACCTCGTATGCGGGCATAGAGCTCCACCGTGACTACACCGGCCGGAGCGCACTCTTTGAGATCCAACGACAGTCCCTTGCCCGTAGTCCCCTCATACCATTGAGCTTGCACCAGTTTGCCGCCATGGATGCCACCGTAGGGTGCTTTTGTCGCTGCATTTGCAAGCGACGCATTTAGAACTACCTGATGTCCTTTTGCCTTATCAATAATTTCGCCAGTATAGCCGTCCTCGTAGTCCGAGAAATCAACCATAGCCTCCAGCGAGTCTGTTACATACGAGCCATCGTTGACACCTGTAAAAGTAAGTGTCGTTGTCTTTGTTGTGTCGCCATAATAGGACACAGTGATTGTAGATGCGCCTTGTTGTAACTCACCGCTCAGTGTGTAATCCTTGGTCAGCTCTGTTGTTGAGTCCGAGTAAACTTTCGTAACGGTTATATACTTGCGCAATTCTTCTGTTTCTGTCCACATCGACACCTCGTTCACGCTACTGTTTGCACTAATACTTGCCAATGTAGCTGTTCGATGCAGCACCTCAACCGCAAGGCTCGCTTTTATACCGTTGTATGTTGCAATAAAATTCTGATTGCCGGCCTTCACCACGCCAGTAACTGTGAACTCGGTTAACGGCTCAGTGCTTCTGTCATCGTATGTTGCCGTCAGCGCCATCACATTTTTAACACCATCTAGCGACATCGAGTCATACACATCACCGATCACAGTCAATGTCAAGAAACGTATCTGCTTCACGCAATCAACCGACATTGCCTCGCCATGATCGATGTCTGTCCATTTTGCATCAGCCTCTGCAAGTCTTGCAGCCAGCACTTTCCCCATTTCCGCGGTGAGGGCGCTCACCTCACCACCTGTCGTCAGGTCGTTCACCAGTGCCACATCACCCAGGTGCACACCACTTTCCCCCTTGTCACCTTTTTCGCCAGGGGCACCATCAGCACCCTTGAGTTGTGCGCTTTTGTATTTTCCGCCAAGTGTGTCGCCGCCGGTGCCTACCCAAACATAGAGCACCGTGCCCAGCAGCCACCCTTTCTGCTGCTGCTCGGCGGTAGGACTCTCGGGCAGGTCGTCAGTGCTAGCAATGGCCACAAAGCCCTTGATGGCGTTGGCCTGCACATCGCCCAGCGTCTCGATCGTGTCGAGCAGCAGCTGTCCGATGCGCAGTGCTGTGTTTTCGTGCTCCTCGGTGGCATCGCGCACCACCGCGGCAGCACTTTTAAGTTCGTCTATTGTCTTTGCCATAATATTTATTTTTTTGTTTGCAAAATTACTAGCAAAGCTATGGCTATAAAAAGACAAAAAAGAGGATGCGCGTTAGCGCACCCTCTTAATCTCTATTGTGAGATAGGTCAGTATGGCAGCTCAATGTTCCTCTTGAGCTCGTTGTGAACATCAAAGCGCAATTTGCCAATGTGTTGCAGTCTGCCTACAACAATCGATGGGGATGTTTCGCAATCGTTCGCAAAAGACTTGATTGATGCTTTTGAAAAATCGCCATTTGCCACAAACGCATTAAACATGCGTTGATCAATCAATGCTTCAGTGGCAAAAGTATCAGCCTCTTGTTCCTTTTTAGCTTCGTTGCCATTATAGTCAATGTCTTCAAGGAATATAGCTTTTTTCCCATGAAGGAGAATATGTCCTATCTCATGGAAGAAAGTAAACCAAAACCTATCCTGGCTTTTGTAACGACCGCTCAGTTGCACACAAGGCTCATTCTGTATCCAGCGAGTTGAGCCACTGATAGGAGCCTTGGGCAAGCACTTAGTGAAAACAAGTTTAATACCGCATTCGCTGCAAATCTGCTGCAACTTTAATGGCATATCGTCACTGTCATCAAGTACAAGAGCTCTCATTTCGGCCAATTTTTTGCGTAACAGTTCGGGCGAATAGGTGGTGGCGGCATGCATCGACTGTGCCTGGAGTTCGCCTTGCCGAAGCCATGCCGATATGGCGTGAGGATTCTTTGTCTGCGACAGAGAAATTCTGAATGCCACTTTAAGTTGTTGATTGTAGTAATAGTCTTCCCAGGCCGACACAGAACTCACGGCAAAAAACCTGAACAATGTGTCAACCTTTTCAATTGCAGACCGAACTTTGGGCAACCACCCCAAAGCGGTCATGGCTGCAATGGGAAAAGATTTGCTCCATGCAACCGATGAATTCAATAATTTTTCACGCTTGATGCGTGAAAGATACTCGTTGTAGTTCTGCTGCTTCTGCATCCAGAAACGGGCAGGAATCGCTGTCACATTCTCGAAAGCTACAGCCATGTCAGAAGTGATGGAACTGGAACCTTTCAGAATTGCGTTGATTGTTTTCTCTGGTTTGCTTGTGCGAATGGCAAACTCCTTCACACTCATTCCTAGTTCCTCCAATTTCTCACCCAGGGTGATTCCGGGGTGATGTGCCTCGCGAGGCACAAATGGTGTACGTTTAGTAGTTGCCATAATTGATGATGTTATTGTTATTAGTCAATGATAATCTGCAATCTCAATAATGTCTATGATTTCTATCGCTGTCCAAACATACTTGCCGCTATCGTCTGTTGGAATGGGCTTCTCTGTAGGCTCAAATATCAACCGGAAAGGTTGATCCAGGTCACAAGCCCATTGCCCCTTTCTGTTACCGACAAGCTCATGATAGTGACCTGGCAGGTGGCGGGTGTCCTCAAGAGTCTCTGCGGCATACAAGTCATCAAGACGGGTCAACAATTTCTCGGATCGGATCCGCCCAAATGCCTTGAAAAGTTTTCTTTGATCTTCACATAATTTTTGCAGTTTTTTGCTCTTGAAAAATATTTTCATAAAGCACACGATTCAAAATTTGTTGCAAAAATATATAACAAATTTAATATACACAAAGTGTAAGTTAAAATATTTATTTATTTTTAATTAATTAACAGTCGTTGTTTATTTCTCAATTGCTTTGCGAGTGTTTTCCAGGGCTTCGCAGATAACTGCGGCGGCTTCCTCGCCTATCATGTGCGCCATAGTCTCTTTCATGCGCATCAGGCTCGCGAACAACTTAGGCGAGAACCAGTCGCGCTTCTCCCTCGCCTCGCCGCTGGTGTAGTAGCCGCCCCAGGCAGGACCCACCTTACGAGGCACGTCCAGCCGGTGCTCCTTGCGGTAGGCGGCACCCAGGAATGGCAGGTCGCCGCCGTTGTCGTGGCGGTAGCCGTTGCCCACGCCATAGGCTTGATAGATTCCGTAGGCAAGGAAGCGCATCACGATGTTGGCGCTCAAGCCGTCGTGGGTCACGCTCTCGGTGAACGACCCCATCAGCGCACCCGTGCGGCGGATGTTCCAGTATTGCAGCTTGTCCTGCCATATCTGGACCATCAGCTTCGCCCAGTTGTCAACCCATAATTGCTGTTGGCGTTCTATCTCCTGTCGGTTCAGCTCTGCCATTCCGTTGCGTCAAATGTTAGATCGATAGGCTCGGCCACCTCTACCATGAAGTAGAGCCCCGTGCAGCCGTTCAGAAAATATTGCCCCAGCTCGCGGCTCAGCACGCTCTCGGTGCGCAGGTAAACCATCTCGTTGCTCAGTGCATCCTCGTCCACGAGCATGCGCGTCAGCAGTTGGCGCAGCAGCGTGCGGCACTTGGCCAGAGCTGCCGTGTAGGTCGCCATGTCTTTCATCGAGTAGCGGTGCATGAGGAACACCGTCACCGTGCGTTTTTTGAACCACCCACCATTGCGGCCTCTGAACGTGGCACCGTCATTGGTGTCATCCACACAGAAGAATGCGTTTGCGGTGCGGAACTGCTGCAGCGGCCCCTGCAGGGTCTCGATGCCGCTGCAGGTGCAGAACTTGAACTGCTCCTGCTGCGCCAGCTTGTTTTGTCGCCACAGCGAGCGGAAGTATTCTATGTAGTCAAAGAGTTGTCGTGCGTTCATTTCTTCTTCATCTTTTGGTTAAACTCGTCGGCCTCGCGGGCCTTGGCATCCAGCTCTGTCAGCGCACGCCACGTGTCGATGGCCAGTATCTCGGCCTCTTTGGTCACGTCGCCGCCTGTCAGTGCCCGGATTTGGTTGTCCATCACCTCCACCATCGCGGCTGCGCTGCCGCCCTCGCCGGGCTTGAAAAAGTTGGGCCACTGCGCCGAGAACAGCGTCTTCACCTGTGCCCACCATTGTATCACGCCCAGTTGCTCCCACATCTCCAGCCGCCCTTTCAGCCCGGGGTAGAGCAGCGACGCGAGGTGTGCCACCGCCTCCTCGCTCTGGTTCTGCAAGATGCCCTGGTAGCAGTTCTCACACTGCAGGTAGGTGCCGAAAGGAACGTCATGCAGCGTGGCCGGAAGGGCAGCCACGCCGCGCAGTCGGTCAGGACGCACGGGGTGGCCGCCGGGCTCATCCAGCCACTGTAGGTTCTCAAGCATGCTCGGCAGCAGCTCGGGGTCAAGGTTGAAGCGTTGCGACTTCTGCTCATCGGTGGGCACGCTGCACACCCAGTGGATGCCCTCACGCCTGATGATCTTCATGCCTGTCAAGTGCAGCAGCACGGCCAGCCTCTGCCGCCATGGCTCCTCGTTGCGCGCCTTGCAGCGCAGCGCCATGCACAACTCGTCCTGGCTCAACTCGTGCCACCCGGTCGGTACCGTCAGTCGCAGCAGGTTCTGCTCAACCGAAAAAGTAGCACGGGTCATTCTTCTCGTTCTTGTAGGGTTCAAACGTGTTGGCGGCGTAAGCCGTCGAGTTGGCGTAGGTTGGGAACGTGCGGATGTTGCCGTCGAGCCACTCCACCAGCTTCTTCACGTGGAAGTGGGCCATCGCATGGTCTTCGGTCACATCGGCGCCCACCGTCATCAGTATCTTGTGGATCGCCGTGTTCTGCTCAGCCGTGGCCGTGCGCAGACGCACAGCGTCACACAGCTCCTGGTAGAACTCCGGCGAGATGCAGTGCTGCACCTTTGCCTCGGCAGCCGTGATCTTCGGCCGCAGCTCGTCAAGCGTCGAGCGGTGCCCGTTAGGCACCCCGAAGTACACCAGCTGCTGCCGGCCGTTCCACACCAGGCTGCGGAACACTTCCACCGCCACATGGGTCTCCACCCACTGCGCATTGCCACGCAGCAGGTCCAGCAGCTCATCGATCGTGTCGTCAAGGGCAAACTGCACCGTCTGCCGCAAACGGTTCACGCGCTCTGCGCTGGCCGGAGCCACATTCTGGTTGCTCACCACGCCGAAGCCGTTCTCTGTCAGCACCAGGTCAAGGTGAGGGATCGCCAGCTTGTAAGCCGTCAGGCAAGCCATGCGGTTGCACAGGTTCAGCAGCGTCAGGTTCTCCTCACGGGCGGCATATAGGTCGCCGCCCAGCAAACTCTTCACCGCGGCCTCGCCCTCACCCAGCTGCTCGGCAATACGCTCAAACAACGTGTCATCGGGCATCACAGCACTCGGCACATAGTATTCAAAATCTTTACGCGTCATTGTTATCGTTATTATCTTGGTTCAGTGAAACTTCTTTGGCATCGGTCTTCTTGTCCAGTGTGGTCAGCATGATCAGCGGCACATCGGGCACGGCACGGTCTTGCCAGCCGTTGAAGTAGATGATAACCCAATGTACCTTGAGCATGATGTCGTGCCACGATTTTTCGAGGCTCTGCTTGAGCGTGAACAACTCTCGCTTGTCGCTGCCGCTGTTGTTCATCTGCGACTTGCCCGGTGTGGCACCAACGAGGTTCGGGTGTATGTTGTCGCCATAGCAAGTCATGTTGGCCGCCTCCTGGATGTCCTCGCTCCAGTCGCCGCCCTCTTTGCTTGCGTCGATCACGTTGATGCGCACCATGCGGTTTTCTTTTCCGTTGGGGTCGATGTAGTAGCCTGTAATCCAGACCTTGCCGCTGTTCTCGATGCCAGCCACAAAGTTCTTGATGTTCTCCTTCTCGCGCTTGATGCGCTCGGTTTGTTTCAGCGGGTCGGTGATGTTCTCCTCGTCGCAGATGTTATACCAGTAGTCGCGATGCACCTCCACCTGATATTTCACGCTCGCATGGTTGCGAAGCTTGGCTTTCTTGCCGGTGCCGATGAGCTTCTTGATGTCGTACCAAGAGCCACGGAAAATGGCCGTGTAGTACGGCACAGGGTAGTATTGCAGCCCCGGTGTCGGGAAACGCATCAAGATGGCGAACTTGCGGTTTTTGGTCCGCTCCTTCGTCAGTCCGTCCCAGCCCGGAGCGCGACCCATCAGTACCTCAAGGTGGCCCAGCGGGTCTTTCTCGTCGAGCAGCTGAATCACCTCGATGTCCTTGGCCTGCAAGCTGCGCTGGCCGCGCCAGTTGGCATAGAACACATGGTTGATGCGCCCGCGGCTGTCGGCTTTCTCAAAGCGGCAGTAGCACGCCTCTTTGTGACGCACCTGCACAATCTTCTTGCCGTCGCGGCTCAAGATGAGCACAGCCACGGCAAAGAAGAAGTATTTCATGTCGGTGGCCTGTTCCAGGAAAAACTCCGGCAGCGAGTTCTGGAACATCCATCGGCTCACGTCTGGGTCGGTGGTAGGCGCGCCGGTGGCGGGGTCGTTGTAGCGCAAGCCATTGCCGTAGCAGGTCAGCACGTTAAACAGTTTGTTCTGGCTCATGATCTCATCCTCGCCAATGAGCCGGATAATCTCAAACGGCAGCTGGTCGTCGCCGCCGAACGGCACATACTGGTATTTGCCGTCATACTGCGGAAGGTTGCGCACCGAGGGCAACCCGTCTTCGTCAAAGATGTCGGCACTCGAACCCACCTCGCTCATCAGCGCCGCCACCTTGCTCTTGCCCACGGTGAATATCTCGCCTTTGGGCAGGTTGATGTTAAAGTCTTCGCGTTTCATCTGTATATGGTCATGTTATTGATTTCAAACAATGTCACATCACGGAACTCACGTATCAAGCCGCTCTCTGGCAGACGCACGCGGTGCGTGCCGCGCCGCCAGTGGCTGCCTATGCACACCGCGCCGCGGTAGTGCAGGATGTCGCCCGTGCTCAGCTTCCACAAGCGCAGGTCGCAAGGATAGCCAGCCTCAAGCAGCACAATTGCATCCTTGATGTGAATTACGCCCTTGTTAGTTGTAGGTCTCATCGAATGTCTCGTCAAACAGTTTGGGAGTGCGTACCGGCACCAGTCGCGCGCTCAGCAGCGAGCTGCGACGCCACGTCACCGTCATGTCGGCAATGTCGTTGTCGGCTGTGGTGTGTTTCACTTCGACGGCGGTCACCACCACTTCGTCGCTGGCTATACCACGCTCGAGTAGCACCACGTCGCGGCTGCGGGCCAGGTCACGCGTCAGCGACACACCACTGGGGCGCAGCGGCCCCGTCCAGCACTTGCGAGTGTCGGTCTCCTCCAGGTTATATAATCGCAGACGGCCGTTCACCAGTGCCGTCTCACGCGTGTAGTCGGAGCTCTGCTCGGTCATGCCGACAAAGTACACCGCCTCCCACGCGCCGAAGGCGTTGCGCATCAGCATCGCCACCTCAGCCGTGGGCAGCTGCCGCACACGGTAGGCCATGCGTCGCTCACCGCATGTCACGGTGTAGCCCACCAGCGTGCCCAGCGTGGTGTCGACAAACTGCGCTGCGCTCACATCAATCTCGAAGGGCGTGTTGGCGGTCATGCCGGTGGTTGCGACAGGCTTGCCGGCGGTCACCACGGCGCTGCCGTTCCAGTAGCTGCACACGGCTTGCACCGTGGGCAGCGTCGCCTCGATGGGAAGCATCGTCAGCAGCTCCTTGCGCCCCACAGCAGTGTCGCGCTCGCTCATCACCGTGCTCAGGAAGAACGACGGCAGGAAGTCGGCGGCCGCCTCACTCACGGCCACTTGGCTTTGCACCACATGCACCGTCTTGCTCACGCCGCCCACCGTGATGGTGAATGTCGCAGTCACCTCCATGATCAGCGGCGACAGCAGCTTGCGCAGGTTATACACACGCACCGTGCCGCCCACAGGGATATAGGTGCCGTTGAGCAGCACCGAGCCGTCGCTGGCGGTGATGCTCACCGCCACATTGGCGGCAGCCGTCACCTCAAGCACGTCGAGCTCGCTCACAAAGTGCCAAGAGCCTATGTCGTTGAAATTAATCATAGTGCAAAGTTATGGTCAATATTAGCCTTATAAAAAGACAGTCAGCACAAGCCGCGGGAGCGGTAGCGCAGCTCGGCGATGAAGCGTTTCACACTCGGGCAGTGCAGCGGATGCTCGCGGCGGCTGTCACGCTTGCCACATGCGGTGCAGTGGCGACACAGCACACGCGCAAGCACGCTCGGTGGCACAGCCAGCCACGTCTCATCGGTCGCTCTTCGTCTGCTCATAGCGCTGCTTGTATTCATCGGTTGTCAACTTGCGCCAACGCCACTCGCGGGCAACAATGGCGATGAAGTAAGCCCCGAACACCACCACGACTACCAGCACAGCCAGCAGCACCAGGCCCAAGATAATTTTAAGTATTATACCCATAATTCAATAATTTAATATAGCAAATATACAATATGTTATCGAAACCAAAAGTATTTTACTGGTTAAAAGTGACTACTAAAGGTGCCTCATGTTACCATGGGCACCTTGTAGCGGTCAAAATTGACTATTCAGGGTCGGGAACTTCGCTGATGGGCTGCAGCATCCATTCCGGATTCGCGCTGCTGCGGTTGAGCGAGTAGCCGTTGAGCACCATCAGGCGCGACACCTCGTTCAGGCTCACGTCAACGATGTCTCCCAGCAGCGCACGGATCATCATGCTGCTCTTGTTGTCTGGGCTATGGTCGTCATCGCCGGGCATGAAGCTACGCAGCCACATAGCCACCGGGATGATATTCTCGTCGAAGCCCACGCTTTGTGGGTCGTGGACAAACGTGTCGAGCGTGTCGAGATAGTCTTGTCGGTTCATAGTGTCACCTCCTTTCCGGTGCCGGGGATCACGAGCGTGTGGGTAGAAGAGATGCAGAGGTAACGGCCGTAGCCATCGACGATGCGTTGGCAGCCCAGGTAGGTGCCCATTTTGCGCCAGCGCCCGTTGCCATCGGCTGGGCGGCAGTGGCAGGTCAACTGCGTTTTGCGTGCGGTAGCCAGGCGGTCTGCACGTTGGTGGCACTCGGCGAGCGAGCCGGTAAAGCTGGCCAGGAGAATGCCATTGGGCTGGCGCAGCTCAAAGTCAAAGATATTGGTGTTGGTTGTAGTTTTCATTGTTCGTCCTCCTTTCTGGCCTTTACGAGGCCCGAGAAATCATTTTTGATGATGTGTGTGTCACCGAAGGCGTCGGTGAAGCGCATGTGGCCGTGGAAGGTGCCCACAAAGTGGTCGTCGAGTGTAAAGCCGCGGCGCAGCTCGAAGGTGAATTGCTTAGTCATTTTTCTGCCTCCTTTCTTTCGACGCTCCAGCAGCCCGACTCGCTTTCGACGAGTGCATCTCCAGCAGCAGCGTACAGATACGACACTTTAGCAACTTTAACCTTGACAACGATTTCGTTGTCGTTACGTTTGACGAGACCGCGCACGCACGGCAAGGCAAGGATGTTGTCCCAGTGCCTGCCGTCGATGTATATCTTCCTTGTCATTTTTGCCTCCTTCCTGTTTTGTAGATGTTGATAGCTGCGCCTACGGCCATGTGCAGGGCCCATGCGATGACGGTTGCGGCCATGGCGGCGGTGAGGCGGCCGGTGGCTGTGTTAATGAGCAGCGCCGCGAGGGCGAGGCTGAGCAGGATTGCTCCGAAGGTTTTTGATGTGAAGAACTTGCGAGCCACCGAGGCGGCTGCGCTGATGGGCGAGCAGGCGTTGACGCGCCGGGTGCTCGCTGGGGTCAATGAAACTGTTTTCATTGCATTGTTGGATTAAGCATTAAACAATGGGCAGTACAAAAAAACGGCTGCCTTTTCCGTTGCTTAATCCAACAATGAGTCTCGCCGCGCGAGCGCAAGTGTTGACGGAAAGGCAGCCTATATCATGGGCTGGCACGGGCATAAAAAAAGCCCGATAAGAGTTCGAGCGTTGACCGACGCCCGGGCGACAATGACTAACATTGATGGATTAAGCACTGCAAAAGTACAATGCTTTTTTGAATTGACAAACTATTTGCCAAAATTTATTTGATTTTCTTCTCCACGATGGCTTTTCGCCGAAGCCATTTCTCTGCTTCACCCGTTGTCGGCTCTTGCCCGAACAACTCTAAATGTTCCGCATCAAGCAACTTGATTTTATCCAAAATCCGATCAATCATGGCAAGTTCTTCTACTGGTTGTTTTAATGCTCTATAGCAAGTGCAGCAAATGCTCATGGCTCGATAATCTTTCTCTTTGTCAATGATAGGAAGGAGCATTGCAAGTACCTTCTCAGGGTCGCTGGTGCGCATCTTATATGCCACGCTTATCTCTGGATATAAAGTGGCATCAAAGACCTGGCATGATGAAACGACTTCTGGACTTGGATATTTAATTTTAACTGCACTAGGGTACATAAACTCAACCCATGAATCACCAGAACGACTAATACGGACCATCTTCACTTCATCAATGTACTCATAAATGGAATATGCCGAATAAAAGTCTATCCACCCTAACAGCACATCTTTGTCATCATACACTTTGATGGCATATCTTCTTCTGGAATCGCTCTCGTCACGGCTCAATCGCAGTGACTGCATGAATGAACAGTCTCTGAGAGCCTTTATTGACTCTATTGGCAGTTCTCTGTTGTTTACTATTCTTGCTCTGCCCTCTTTATAACCAGCCTCTGCAAGTTTGTTGACATCCAAAATCATCATTTGTCGCATGGTCAACTGCTCCGGATCTGTAATAAAATCAGGTTGGGCACCTTGCTCTTGCGAGAAGTGGACTAGCGCATCAATATAGGGAATGTCATGGTTTGATTTGTTCACAATGACGCATTTGTCAACACATTCAATCCTGCGGTTGATGCGAGAAGCGTTATATTTATCGACATAACCAATCATTTGCCCCATCACAGTGAACACCTGAACTGCATCTGGGTCAACTGGATTATTGGGCTCACGTCGCAATATCAAGGAGTCACCCTCTTCTGACATCTGCGCCGCAAATATTTCGCCTGGGTTTCGGTACAAAATGCCTTTAACAGAGAAAACGATTCTTTCAGGACAAGATTGTGGTTCAACATGCGTCACTTGATGGCTCTCTTGCGACATCTTTTTGTCAGCAGCAAAAGCCACTCTTATGATAACGCCAATGATTATCAGGATAAGAATGATTATCAGAACCTCCATAGAAACCATATAATTGAGTGTGCAAAGATACTAAGAATGGAGTGGCAAAGTTTTGGAATGGCCAAAATTTTTCTCAAGAAAAGTGGGAAATATGTTGAAGAACATATTTCAGGAGCCGTCGCGGATAGATGGTTTCTGGGGCGATATGCTATCGGTTAAAGATGGGCCATAGCGGCTCGGGTTCTTTGAAGGCTTCATCGAGTGCGGCGTGAAGCGAGGATATCCGCTCTGGGTAGCGTTTGAGGGCAAATTTCATTGCACGACTATACACCGGTTTGCTGACAGCACTCATCTTCGGTTTGTCAACGCAAAGCACAAACTGCGGATGGTTGGCATTTTGATACGAAAAATCAGTAAACCACACACGCACCACGCCATCTCTGACCGCAATCTGGAATGAGTAATACATATTGTCGCTCGCAGCCGCAAGGAAGAGATGTTTGATGCGCACATAGTCCTTGAAACTGTCTTTCGGTCCAGTAAACACAATGCGGTCATCATCCACATGAGTCTCGGTAAATGCCCATGCCATGTCGCGACGGCTGTGCAACCACGTCTCCACCACTTCGGCAAGATCCTCCTTGGGTACGCCATCATAATAAAAAGTGCTATCGATGCGCAATGGCACATCTTCGGCCCACGACGGCAGGGCGAAGCACACGACCAATAATATATTAACGAGAAGTCGGTACATAGAAAACATTATTTAGATGTTGCAAAGGTAAGTCCTAATTTTGAACTATTCAAATATTGTGCCACAAGAAATCAGCCTGCTTCACAGCAAGCTGACCGTCAAACCATCATAACGATGGCACTCTTTTGATTTCTATGTGGTGGCAAAGGTAATGCTTATTCCTGAATTATCAACAAAATATTTTAGATTTCAACAATTTATTAACATCGAGCATAAAAAAACCTCCCGTGGGTGGGAGGCCGGTGAGTCAGGCTTTGTTGTGCTGAAAGGCGGTGGCGGCGAGGAAGATGCCGCCCACCACCGTTGCGCCCAGTTCCTCGAGGTAGTCAACCATGGTGGCGAAGCTTGTGCCCTTGGTGATCACGTCGTCGAAGATGACCACCTTGCGGCCATTGAAGAAACGGCGGTCGAACTTGAGGACTTGCACCTTGGAGATGGTCTTGCACACCTTGTGCTCGTGGATAGCGAGGCGCTCACCCTCTACCTTGATGTGCTTGTAGGCGTTGGCCATCTGCGTCATGCGGCACACCTCGGCGGAAAATTGCTCGTAGCGCATCTGTGTTCTCTCCTCGGTGCTTGCAGGTATGCAGACGAAGGTGCAGTTCTCGAGGTCGGGCATCGACTCGTCGAGTGTCGTGCTGACCCATCGGGCGACTTCACTTGAAGTGGCGGTGTCGCCGTCCTTGAATTTCCACACCTTTTTGCGGATGCCCCAAGCCTTGCCATCGGCCTGAATGGTGGTGGGGATGTAGGTGTAGCGAGCTACCATGAAGATGTTGTTGTTGTTCTCGAAAGCGGAAGTGTTTGAAATGTGTATCATAACATAGAAATTTTGAGAGTGAATAAAATTTTTTATTTACACAGCATTGTCACGAGCCGAAAGCGCGAAGCCGGCAAGGTTTTCTGGGCTAAATACTACCCGCAGGGGTGGAGATTTCGGCCGAAACAGCGCATGACCTTGCAAGGCCCGAGCCAGGCCGTAGCTTTGCGGTGTAAAGAAAAAAGTGACTCTAAAAATTTGTTATGGCACACATCAGGCACGACGCGAGGGCAACGCTACATCAGGCAGCACGCCACACCTCCCGCCACATCAGGCGGCACGGCACAGGGCACGCAGGGAGTGGAAATCAAGGCGACACCACCAAGCCCGATGGGCGGCCGACACGAATGCCCAGCCTCCGAGAACCGCCCCGTCGGCAGTACCAGAGGAGAGAGCAGCGCACGGCAATGCCGCAGGGTGTGCGACGCTGATGGGCGACTACATGCCAAGGTCAAGGGGTGAGCGCGAGAGGGGAGCAAGACCCCAAGATGCAAGTCTGTGAGGCAGCCGTTCAATGCCGCATGGTGGCACGACGACGCGCCAAGGGACGAGCCACGATGGTTGCCGCGAGGAACAGCAACAGTGGTGAGCGGCACCGCCGCCACCGCCGCACAACAATGCCACCGCCCCCATCCACAGGAGGCTTGTGCGAAAAACAGTGGCGATGACCGTCACGGCCACCGCCACCCATCAGTTACTATATAATCGTTGAAATTAAAATATTTATGAGGATTGCATAACTACCTGCGTGGGTTGTCGCGCATGCGCTGGTAGCGTTGCCACGTGCGGTCAAACCCCCGCTCACCATCCATCACCATGAACGACTCAATGCCGTCGGCAAGGCGGCTGTTGAGCTCGTTGATGGCTGCCGTCTGCTGCTCCATGGAGGCTGCCACCAGCTGCATCGAGCGATCCTCACGGGCTGCGGTGCGTTGCTGGGCGGCGGTCATGTCGCCCAGTATAGCACCCTGGCCCAGGGCGCGGCTCACATCCTCGCTGGTGAGCGAGCCCACGGTGTTGTTGCGCTGTGCTTGGTCTATCAGACGGAGCACCGGCAGCAGCTCCGGGTTAGCCACCGCCTGGTGGTTGGCGACAAACTCGTTGGCATGCACCACGCCCACCTCGCGGTGGCTGTTGCCGTCGCGACCCGTGAAGCCACCCTCGTAGTAGCCCATTTGCTGCACCTGGTGCTGCTTGCGGATGGTGGCAATCTGCATGGCACCGGCTGCAAGAGCCATGCTTGCCGCGACAGGAGCAATGATATAGCCTATCGCCGGAATCTTGGCTGCACTGGCATAAGCATTAATCGCAGCCATTGCTGTCGATGCCACGGCTTGCGCCATCTCCATCGCCATAGCACGCCGGTCATACTTGGTCTTGATAGCAGCGACATCTTTCTGCTTCTGTTCCTCCAGTTTCTTACGTTTTTTCTCATTGTTGCCAGCAGCTTCGATTTGCGCATCATAACTCTTTTCAACTTTCTTGACTTCGAGGTCACGGCTGGCGTTGGCATAGTCGGTGTAGGACTTGATGCCCGCGTTCATCACGGCGAAGGCTGCCGCCGCCATGTCGCCGATAGACTTCAGCTTCTCGGGCAGCGTGGAGCCCAGGTTCTCAAAAGCCGATTTCCAAGTCTCGACCAGCGTGGTGACCATGGTTGCCCACTCGTTGCCCTGTCCGCTGATGAGCTGCACGATCTTGTTGTGGTAGTTCTGCACGATCTGCCACTTTCGGCTCTCGTAGTCCTCTTGGTCAATCAGCCCCTGGTTGTGGGCATCCTCAAGCGTTTTGAGTTGTAGGTCATAGTCATCCTTGGCATCGGTGAAGTCCTGGTTGGGTGCTTTCGTGCCGGTCTTGGAGTTCACCTCGTCGCGGTACTTGCGACGGATGGCAGCCTTGGCTTCCTCGGCTACCTTCTCCTTGATGATTCCTTGCTTGTGCAGCTCATCGACAACAGCCAGCTCGGCATTCATGCGGTTGATAGCTCCCTGTTGAGAGTAGATATATAGCCAAGCAGCAAGGTCTTCCTCCTGTTGCTTGCGCTGTCGCAGTTCCTCCTCCTTGACAGCCTTGTCAAGAGCCTTCTCGGCATCGAGCCACTCTTTGGAACCCTCTTTGTGGATTTTCAGCACCTCTTGCAGGTAGTCAATTTCAAGCTTCGCACGGCGGTCATTCAGCCACCTCTGATTATGGAATGCTTCTTTATTGTCGGGGTTGTAGAACTCCATCTCGGCATCGAGCTTAGCCTGGTCGCGACGTTGCTGCGCAGCGGTGATTTGTATTTGAGTCATCTGTTGCTCATGCTTCGTTTTAGCTTGTTCAAGTTTCTGGGCATCCTTGGCATAGTCATCGCTCTCGGCTTTGCCAAAAGCCTCATAGGTGTCAAGGCGCGAGTTCCAGAACTCCTCTTCGATTTTAGCCATGCGATCAAGGTATTCATAATAACCGAGTTCACCAGACTTATACAACTGTAGTGCCTCAGTCTCGGCCTTGGCACGGTCTTCGACAGTATCTTTGAGGGCTTGCTGATATTCTTGTTTTGCCACACGGTCGGCAAGCCGTTTGACTTTTGCAGCATCCTGCTCCTTCTTGCGTTGAGCGGCACGAGCCTCGCGCTCCTTCTTCTTGCGTTCCGCTTCTGCTTTTTTCTCCGCTTTCTCATCAAGAGGCGTGAATGTAGAGCCGCCACCACCGCCATGGGAACCGCCAGAACCACCGCTACCTGACCCGCCAGAACCACCAGTAGGTGCGATGTTGCTTCTTGGCGAGGCAGGTCGGCCAGTGTCTTGTCTATACCAGTCTTTTCCATACTCATCCTTTAGAGCCTGCATGGCAGCATTAGTATATTTCAGCTTATTGTTAACACGATCAAGGCGTGACTCAAGCCCTCTTAAAGTAGCCGCATTGCTGGTTTGTATAGAAGCGATAGGAGGGGGAGTGCTGCTCTGTGTGGTGGTATAGTTGTAAGGGTTCTTGGCGATTTGAGCATTTTGTTCACGTTGGCGAGCTTTCTCATCCTCGATTTCCTTCTCGATTTCCTTCTTCTCCATCACATAGCCGGCACGCTCTTTGCCAAGTTCTTTGAACTTCTCTTTGGCTCCTTCCACCTCATAAAGGCGAATAAGGCTATTGATGTAGTCATCAAGAGCCTGTTTGGAAGAACTGAATGCGCGTGTAGTAGCGTCAATCTTTCCATTAAAGAAAGGGATGGTTTTGTTCAGTTTGTCAACCGCTGCCTTTTGATTCTTGTAGGACTGCGAAGTATCATTTGCTGCCGCAATGAGAATTTCGAGTTCAGTCTGCTCTTCCACAATTTTCTTGCGGGCTTGGTCACGTACATCATTCAGTGCTTCCTCAGCAGCCGTTGCCTCGTTAAGACCTCTATTGTGGTCAATAAGCAGACCGATAACCAATCCAAGAGCAGCGGCGAGAGCGCCATAAGGATTGGTGGCAATCACAGTCCACAGGCGTTTAAATGCAGGGATAATATAGTTCACCCAATAATATTGGACTTGAAAAGCTATATTAGACGCATTAACGGCGACGGTGTAAGCCACAATAGCTGCCGTCGTGGATATAATAGTGGCAGCATACTCGCTGATGAAAGAAACGGTAGATGACAGCACACGCATCATTGCACTGGTGCCTGTGATGGCGTACTTCATAGCCGGAGCAAGTTTCTCGCCCAGCTCCACCGCCATCTCATGGAATTTTTTCTTTGCCTTGTCGAGTTGGGCCTGGACAGTGTTGTTCTGAACGTTGTACTCGTTAGTGACTGACGTGCCCTGCTTGAAAGCCACGTTGGCTGCCTGTTGCTGCTGCTTCACCATGTCGATGTTACCGGCAAGTGCGGCGATCACCGCGCTGGCGCGTGCTCCATCAGTGCCCATGGCATCGAACACCGGAGCCAGCACACTGATGTCGCCCAATTCATGCAGTCGGGAGAGCAGCATCAGCAGAGCCTCGTTGGTGTCCTCTTTCAGCACCTTACTGAATGCTTGCAGGTCCATGCCTGTCGCCTTGGCGATCTGGGCAGGATCCTGGAACAGTTTCATGATCAGTTGCGACAGAGCCGTCGCGCTCATCTCCACCGCCTGACCTTGCGAGTCGAGCACGGCAGCGAAGCCCATGATCTGTGGTATCGTCATGTTAGCCTGCTTGCCCACGCCGGCAAGGCGTTGGGCGAAGTCGGCAAGGTAGGGAGCCGACGCCGTGCAGTTCTGCGACAGCTCATTGATGACAGAGCCCACCGAGAGCAGCGACTGTTCGACCCCCAGCCGCTGTTTGTCGCCGAAGATGTCGGTCAGCTTGGAGAGCGTTAGCGTAGCCCCCTCACCCAGATCATCCAGGGCCACATTGATTTGGTCGGCAGCCTTGACGAAGCCCAGCACATCCTTCTGGCTCTGCAAGCCCAGCCTGCCCGCCTCCTGTGCCAGTTTGTTCAAGTCCTCGCGGCTTGTGCGAGTGTCCATGCCCTTGAACGCCTCGTTGAGCTTGCCCACTTCGTCGGTAGTCATGCCGGTGAACTTACGCACATTAGCCATCTCGGCTTCCATGTCGGCATAGGCCTGCACCGCTTGGCGTGCTGTGAACACCAAGCCCGTGAAGGCTGCGGCGGCACTGGCGATGCTCATGCCCCACTCATTCACCTTGCGGTTAAGACGCGAGAGCAGCCCCTCGTGCTCACGCATCTCATCATCGACGGCACGGATTTCGGCCTTGACACGCTTGATGGCTTCGACATGCGCTTTCCACGCTTTCGAGCCACGCTCCATGTGGTCAAGGTCTTGTTTCAGCTGCTTGAGTGTGAAGCGCAGTTCCTTTGGCGAGGCTTCGTTAAGCTTCGCCAGCGCCGCCTGGCACCGAGCCGATGCCGTGCGGGCGTTGTCCAGTTGGCGCGAGACCTTGTTGATTTCCTTTTGGACACTTGCGAGCCCTTTCTGGTCGCCGGCAGCCTCGAATTGCTTTTTTTTAGCTATGAGGCTGTCCATCTTATTCTCCAGCTCGGCAATCTTGCGTCCGGCAGGTTGGTTGTTCACGTCAACGCTGACCGTTGCTTGTGTAGATATATCAGGCATAAAACTTGTTTTTGTGCAAAATTAAATCTAACTCACGGCACATAAAAAGACCTTTTGTGTGCCTGTTCCGCTCTCTCCGCAGGAGGTTTCATTCGTGGGTCGTAGTAGTCTCTGAAACAGGCTGAACAGGCTGTTTTAGATACGACCCACGAGGGGTAAAAGCGAATCCTTTCGCTACTACAGCGAGCAAAACCCTTAGCAAATAGGGTGTTGCGAGCGGCCGATGACCGCATTCTTGCGGTTAGAACGAAAGTTCTGCCCCCACTGCCCTACGCCGCCGAGCCACTTACCCCCATTGAGCCAGCGGAATATGCCAGCGGTCACTCGCCCCGCGCGTGCGGGCACGGCTGCGAGGTCACGCCGGTCACTTACCACCCATCAGAACGATGAAGTTACATTGATAGAGTGCGTTGACTGTGGGAACTTCTCCACGCCGATGCACAGCGTGTCGAAGGCATCGCTGCCGTCGGTGCGAGCCTCCAGCTTATCCTCCTCGGTCTCGGCGAGTTTCTCGCCCCGTTTGTCCTTACCGCCGTTGTACACACCGGCGGTCTGCACCGACACCAACAGGTCTTCGTTGTTCTCGCGGTTGAACATTGGGCGTAGTCGGGCATGACCCGCGAGCATGCGGTTGATGAGCAGCTGCTTCTCGATGTGGTGCATGGGCCTACCCAGATACACATCACGCACCCTCCACCCGCGTTTTTTGAACTCGTTGATGATGACCCAGCGGAAGTCCTCCTGGTTCACGGCATAGTTAGAGCCGATGGCAGTGGAGTCGTAGTAGAACACCACTTCTCGCCGCTTGTGGTGTCGATAGTACTGGCAGAAGTCATCAATCAGTTCGGGCAGTTTACGCTCGAACTTGACGAAAAATGACTTGAGGATAAGCAGCTGCGTCTTGCGGGGCTGCCCCACCACCAGCCAGTTGATATTGGCGTTATAGTCGAAGGCGATGCACAGCGGTTGGTTGCGGTCAACATCGGCATCAGCCAGTGAGGACGGCTCCTTAATCTTGTCGAACTGATACTCCAGGTTATCGAGGTAGGAGAAGTTGGTGGCACTGTACTTGTTATTCTCGGTCATCGAGGAGTAGAAGCCGTCGCGCTGAATGCCGATGCGCTTGCACAGCACCGAGGTCTGGAACGTGAGCGGTGGAAGGTCACGCTTCAGCTGGTTGATGAACGCCTCACCCAGCACCTGCATGTTGTAGATGGTGGATGCATCACGGTAGTAGGTGGCCACCGAGCGCATACGGCACAGGTCACGGTTGAGTGTGCGCAGCTGTGAGCGCAGCCATGCAGGGATAGGCTTGCCCTCATTGATAAGAGCAGCAATCTTCTGCTCGACGCGCCACACCTCATAGACCGTGCCTTGAATCAGCTCAATCAGTTCGGGGTCGCACTTGTGTTCATACTCCAGGAACCAAGAGCCTTTCTTAGTTACCGGCATATCACTGGTGATAAGCATGCCGTGATGGAAGTAGTGCTTGCCGAAGTACTGGCGGTTGCCTCGATTTGCCGGCAGCGTCTCATCTTTCAGCTGCTCGAAGTCGATAAACTTGGCTTCATCGATGTCGAGCGCGTCGTAAGACTGAGAGTTCGATGTGCCGCTTCGGTCCTGGGATATGATGAAGCCGATGCTGCCGTTGTAGAACGACAGCACATTCTCATAGTTCTCTGGGCGGAAGATAGGCTCCGGCCAATGCCACGCCTTAGGCGGCTTGATGCCGATGCACCAATGCACGTTGCGCAGGTAGCCGAGTTTCTCCCAGTGCACCAACATAGACGGCAGCGTGTTGGTCAGCGCACGCTTGCAGTTAGGCGATACGATGCCAGTGATAGAGCCCGGCATGCGCTGCATGTTGCGCAGGTTCCACAGCGCGTGGATCACGCCCTTGCCCAGCGCACGACCGGCGCAGAGGATAGTGTCCTTTGCGCCTGTGTATATTACCTCGTTCTGAATGTCGTTCAGGTAGAACGGCTGCGGATCAATCGGCTTCATCGGCTTTAGGTTTAGGTTTGAAGATCTCGTCCTCGTTGAACTCCACCGTCTCAAATTCCACTTCTTCGATTTCCTCGTTCCAGTACGAGGCAATCTTCTTTTGTATCTTCTCCCGGATATTAGGCACCGGTTTGAATCCAGCCACCGACGGGTCATCAGTCGGCTTGAACGGTTGGATCATTATCTTGTCGAAGCCGCGATCGACAAGGTCTTCTTTGTCGAGCTGGGTATATTTGGCATACTTATCGGCAGCAGCCACCATGCTCTTAGCATCGCGGTTGATGCGTGCCATCTCGTAGGCAGCGCTCACCATCTCGATGAAGCGGTAGCGGTGATATTCCTTTGTGGACTTCTGCAAGTCACCCAGCAGAGCCTTCACCAACCGCAGGTCGGCGTAGGCTTGCGTGGGTTGCAGTTCATACACCTGTTGGATGTATGCCACCAAGTCACGGTCTTTGGTGAGCGGGAACTTCAGCCAATAGTTGTAGATGTCACGCAGCCTAATCAGATGGCGTTGCGTGACTGCTGGCAGTCCAGCAGCTTCCATTTTGCTGACATCAGCAAAAAGATAGTCTTTGGCTGTATCGAGAATTGCAGGTATCATAGATCTTCGTCGGTTTGCATATCGCGCAGGTATGCCGATGTGAGCTGCACCGCCAGCGGCGAGCCCACTTCGGCCAGTTCTATCTCCTGCTTGCGCAGTTTGTGTGCCGTCTCGGCTTTGGCTTTGAGATAGACCCGACGCACCGGAGATGACTTGTCGTTGATGGCCAGGCGCAGCATGTCCTCATTGAGGTCAAGCAGCGCAGCCATCTCGCTGATAGGTGTCAGGTCTCCCGCCAGCTCGGCGATACGGTCGAGCATTTGTTGGTCAAAGCCTGTCGAGAGGTAGTGCAGCAGTTTTGAGTTGTAGGAATCCATGTGCGATGTATTGATAGATGTCGTTGTCGGTAGTGATCATGCCGCATTCCACGCGGTTGCCCTGTGTTTGGTTCTGCGAAGTGACGATTGTCACATGGTGAGAATCGTTTTTGAGCAGCACCACTTTGCTGTGGTTCTCGCAGAGGAACACAGCATCGAAGACCGATTTGATGAAGCCGGCAAGAAGTACCGTTTTTCGGCTTGCCTTCAAGTCGAGAAACAGCGAGCAAGACTTTACCAGACCTTCGTTCTTCAGTCGGTGCAAGCGTCTGATGAACGCATCGCTTGTCGAGAAGGTCGAAATCACCAGTTCAGCAGGACCGATTTGCCGCAGAACCTGGTCAATCACGTCTGCAAGCTGCAAACGGTTGTCGAAGTAAGCCTGCAGGGGCGTGTTCGCCAACGGTTTCAGGTGATTGACCTCACGCCTGGGCATCGTCATTTATGTTGATGCCCAGAGCCAGCAACTCTGTCGTGACGGCAGCACCCACGATGCCGCCGGCATGACGGATTGCTGCGACACTGTCAAGGATTTTCGCCTTGGCGGTGTCGGTTTTCTCGGCATTGTCCTGCTCAAGTGATTTGGCAAGTATCTTCTTATACTTGCTTAAAGTCTTGCGAGCGGCGTTAATCTTGCGAGCGGCTTGGTCATCGGTGGCGTTGTCTGTCGCGTCCTGTGCAGCAGGGCAAGCGTCAGGCTCGTCGCCGATGACGAAGCCGTCATAGCGTTCGAGATTGGCGCGGTACTTCTTGTCGGCTTCATCCAGTATCTTCAGATACTCGTATCGGTCGCACGGCTCTGCCCGCTCCATGGTCTTCAGCTGTTCAAAGACATTCTTGATGGTTTTGTACAGCTGAAGGTTGTTGTCCCATAACGCTTGCACTGCGGCAGGGAGTCGGTCGTGGTCCTCACGTCGGCCCCTGGCGACCTTAGCCTCGGGCAGTTCATCATCGGTCGATATGACTGCCGGAGGCGTGGCAAGCGTTTTTTCAGCTGCTGGAATCACTTGGGATTCAAGCCTCATGACGTCGTCGCGCGTAAGACCGTCGAGGCGGATGCGCAAGTGTTTCCGCAGCTCGTACTCCAGTTTGTCGGCGAATTTATCAGGTCGGCGCAAGATGTTGGCATAGAGGAAGCGGTTGTTATTAAGGCGCAGCAGCATCAAGGCGCCAGCCGCGATGTCGCGTTGTTCGCGAGGCGAGTTAAGCCAGTTGGTCAGTTGAGCGGTAAAATTATGGTCCATGTGATTAAGAGGAATTAAAAGGTCGGGCGGTCCAGGCTACTGAAAGACTGGGTGCCCGACCTGTGAGGGTTGGATTGCTAAAGAGGAACGTCAATCTGATGTTGCCACCGAGCCGTCGGCTCCGTTGATTTTGCCGTCGGCCGTTTCGATTTTGCCCGTGTAGTAAGGCGAGGGCATAATGTCGGTCACGGTAACCGTGATGGTTGTGCCGCTGGCGTCAGTCTCAGAGCTGCCACTCTCCTGTGCCGGTGTCGTGTTCGTTTCGAACATGGCATTGCCCAGCAGGCGGTATTGCCCGTCGCGTTGAGGCCAGAGGTAGACCAGGTCGTCGGCATTAGCCTGGCGGCAGAAGGCAGCGGCCTCTGCATTGTTGCCAGGGTAGCGGAACTCGCCGGAATTTTTAAACGTTTTGCTGGGTGCGTCGCCTTGCGACTCACTCTTAACACTCGACGAGCTGGCCACGATGTCGATTTTTTTCCACTTGCTGTCGGCTTTGAGCACAAAGTCAGTTTTGATGATAGCCAGGTCTTTCATCGAGCCATCGCTGGGCATAGAAGCCGGAGCCGACGGGAAAGTCACGATATCGCTTTTAGCGATATAGTAGATATGCGATCTCAGGCCAGGGAGCACAGTAGTGCCCTTGCAGTGCACAAGCGACTCATAGAGTGCGGTCGCAGCACACGGGTTGGCAGTTGTAGTAGATGTAGGCATAATTCAAACTCCTTTCGTTATTAAGCGGTTTTCAGATTGCCCACGAGCAGGCGCTCGGGATTGATGCTCTCGAACTGCACACCAAAGAACATCGTAGCGATGTATGTCAGAACGAATGGAGCGTAATCCTTAACGATGATGTTTTCTTCTTCACCCTCTTGATTAACACCAACGAGCATGTTGGAAGCAGGAGAGAGGTGGATGAACTGCGAGTTAGCCTTGTTGTACAGAGGCACAAAGTGCACATTCTCGAAGCCCTCGACCACCGTTTTGTCGTAGCTCGTGTTATAAGGGATGGCGCCCACCGTCGACTGGTAGTCCTTGAGGTAGTTGCGGTAGACATCGGGAGCGCAATAGAGGTTGACACGTTGGCCAGAGTCAACCAGCAGTTCGCTGGCCGCCTCGCAGAACGCCTTGATTTGGTCGACTGCGTTGGCCGCGGTGATAATTTCGGGAAACTCATAGGCATTGCCGATGGCAGTAGTGATCGTACCCTTAACCGTTTCGGCTTTGGTAATCTGGTCAAAGCCGTCGAAGAGGTCGGCGCTGGTCGTGCCCGAGTCCTTGCGCACGGCATTCCAGATGTGCGACTGCAGGTTGTGTCCCAGCTTAGCCGTGAGAAACGAGAGCACCCGCAGCGCGATGTCGGCACTCTTGAGCTCCTCGCCCTTGGTAAAAGCGCTGGAGTAGATCGACTTGACCACACTGTTAGGCGAGAACTTCTTGACCACGCTACCCAGGTAGGTATAGAGCGTGCGTCCGTTGATTTGCACGCCATCGTCGTCGATGCGCGTCTCGCTGTAGGGCCCGAGGTCGATATTGCCGCTGAGTTCGCCCACGGTTTCAGCATAGCGAATGCCACGGCGCAGCGTCATGTATTGCAGTGTTTCTTGCATGGCGTGCACCGGCATTTGCAGCAGCTCGGTGCGGTATTTATGACCGCTCAGCTGCAGTTGTTCGGGGGTGATTGTCATTTGTCCCATATTAAATGAGGTCTTTGATTTGGTTAAACATTTCTTTGCTGTTCATGGGCCGGTTATCGGCCGAAGCCTCGTCAACCTTTGCCGTTGTGTCGGCAGGAGCCTGTTGCAGGTTCTTGACCTGTGCCTCCAGCCCTGAGATGGTTTTGTCGCGCTCGGCGATGGTGTCGGCATCGGCCTGATGTTGCGACTGGAGCTCATTCAGGCGGTCTTCAATCGCCTGCAGTTGGTCGGCGGTCAGTGTTGCGCTGCCGTCGGTGATGGCGATTGCCTCCAGGTTGAGCAGGCTCGCCACGTTGGTAAACTTTTTATCCATGATTACGAGTTTTGTGCTGGTGTCATCACACGCAGCGAGTTTATTCTTTGGAGTGAGCATGTCCTTGATTGCCTTCAGGGATTCAAGGACGGTGTGAAAGCCGAAAGCCGTGCTGTCGGGTTGGATTTCAAGCCCTGTGAGCGGCAGCCCTGCGGCATTGAATTTGCGGGCGAGTGCGTTGGTCATCTCGGGAGCTACGTCATCTTCAGCGATTTCGTCGATGAAGCCCCAGTCAAGAGCCTCCTGCGCGGTGAGCCATTTACTCTCCTTGAGCAGGTCGAGCAGTTCTTCCTGCGAGTGGTTCTTGCAGCGAGATGCGTACATGGCGGCGAGCACGCCGTCAATCTTCTCATTGTCCTCCTTGTTTTTCTGCAGTCGGTCGATGAGCGTCTGCAAGTCGGTGGCATTCATCTGCCCCCACTCAAAGACCTCGTTGCTGCACTGGTGGACGAGGAACAGCGCATACTTGCCCATCACGATACGCTTGGCTCCCATTGCGACCACAGTTGCCGCGCTTGCCACGAAGCCATGCAGGTGAGCGGTGACATCGCCGTGGTCGATAAACTGCTGTCTGATGTCAAGGCCATCGTCAAGGCTGCCGCCGAGAGAGGAAATCTTGACATCGACATGCTCATCTTTGTAGCGATCCAGCTGGCGGCGTATGCTCTGTTTGTCAGTGCCCAGCCACCAGTCGCCGATGTAGTCGTCAATAATGATTTGATAGTACATAGTTAATTTATTTTGTGCAAAGTTATTGCGTATCATTTTTACACAAAAAGACCGTTTAAGCCATGATTTTGAGCAAATCAAGGTTTGTTTGCCAATTAACGGTTACTGTTTTGCCGCTGCGCTCGGTCGCTTTGTCGGGGAAATTGTCGGCGACAGTGGTCACCGGGAACGGCTGCTCATTGATGCCAATCAGGTACTGATTGCCCTCGACGGTAGTCACCCGCCAAGCCAGTCGGCGGTGGTCAACGTTGAAGTCTGCTGTAGTCTGTGCGGTCAGTTTGACCGTAGTGAGGCGGCTATTGTTCTCAATGTTCTGGCTCACTTCGACGCTTGCGAGCCCCACCAGGCACAGCTCGGTGAAATTGCGCCAATATTGCAGACTCACCTCGTGATCACTCAGTAGCACGATGCCATTGAGGTAGCGAGTCTCAATAAACTCGACGCGGTTGATGTTCTGTAAAAGTTGTGTCATATTGTTGAAGTTTGTGCAGAGTTGTGCAGGTTTGTTCGGGTTTGTTCAGGTTTGTTCGCAAAAACCGAAATCGGGGTTCAGTGTCCGTCGCTTTTTTCACGAGAATTGCTTTGCAGGTTGATGCCTTTTTTAGTGTAGGCATCCCGGATGCGGTAATACTTTTGTCTGACTGTCTCCACGCGGTCGAGAGATATGCCGTGCATCTCACACCAAGCAGCCACCCGGGTGTTGATGCCGATGTTTGTGTTCTCGATGCGTTTGAGGTCGTTCCACAAGTTCTGAATGAACAGATCCATGATAGCCTCATGCAATGCTTTCTTGCCTTTCACGCCCATGTAGTTATATGATGAAGGCGGTTTAGCCTTGCTGTCGGGGATGCAGATTGCGGTATCGCCTACCGAGGGTGCATCAGGCAAAGTGTCTTCGGGCAACTTTTGGATGAAGGTACGTATCACCGCGTTCTCATTAGATCCTGTAGGGAACACGACAGGGTGGCCCAGCGAGTGCGCCAGCCACTCGGCCAGGTACTTCTCAAGCTTGATATATATCACAAACTGGCTCATACAGAGTACAAAAATACTAAATATTTTGCTGATTACGGCAATGTATTATCGAAAACAATAATTTATCTGAGATGAACATGGAGTAGCTGCAACACGCGCTACATTTGCCTACAACAATGTAATGTGTTGATTGTATGAGATTTAACAAAACTACATAACCCTCAAAATGGGGCTACATGTGTAGTATTTATATATGATTTGTAGTAAAATCTAAAAAAAATAGTAAAATGTAGCAGTTTGTAGCAGGTTGTAGGCAAGTTGTAGCATAGCTAAATGCTTGAATATTGGCGATGTAGCCTTTGTAGCGCATGTAGCAGACGAAACCGCCTCAAAAAAAATAAAGTTGTCGTTTCACGGCAAAGAAAAGCCCCACGGCGATGAAGCCATGGGGCGCAGTCTGCAATGGTCGTCAATGTGTCAAATCAAACGAGGCGCAGACTGGAAAACTCTTTGCCGAGCTGGTGTATTCCAGCCTCGATTTTGCCGAGTTGTGCGTCACTGATATAAGTGCCGCCGCGCTTGTATTGCCTTAGCAAACTGTCGTTGATACCGACAAGTTTTGCGAAAGCACTCACGTTGATCACGCTGTAGTATTCAAACAGTGAACTCACATCAAAGAAGAACTCAGGTTCTTCGGTCAGTGCTGTGGGTATAGCCTCACCATCCTCTTTGCAGCTCTCAATCATTTCTTGCATTGAGTTCATGAAGTCGCTCTTTGCTTCGGCTACCGTCTCGCCGGTGCCGATGAGCTGCAGCATGTTGCCAGTTGTGTTATAAGCGATATAGCTGCCATCGTCTTGTTTTTCAATTTGAACTTTCATAATTGTCTATCGTTTGACGGTTAATAATCTTTTGAAGCAAGGGGGAGGGTGACTCCCCCTTTTGTTTAGAAACCGATGATTTGTTTCAGTCTTTTCATCAGTCCCGGTCTAACCTCTTGGCTCCAGTGTCGCTCGATTTGAATCTTAGCACCATTAGTCGGGTTGACATACTCATCATGTTTCTTGCCGTGCTTCTTGAATTGGAAGCCATGTTCAACGGCGATTTTCTTAAGTTCTGACCATTTCATTTTGTATCTCGTTTGATTTGACACTGCAAAGGTATAACAAAAATGTTATATAACAAAATTATTATATGGAAAGTTTTCAAAAAGTGCGTTTTTTCTGCCCCCTCTCGCGCTCACCCCTGGAACAAATCGCCCTGGGTCGGTTCGGGTCGTGGCTCCTCGTAGTCTTCTTCGACACCACCAGTCACAACTTCGAGGTTGATGCCGTATGTGTCACGCAGCATGGCATAGTCGAAACAATAGGCACGGTCAACGCTGTCGGTAGCTTTCACCTTGTCGTTGCCGAACTCATCCTTTTCGATGGTCGTTTCTTGGCGTCCATCGATAATATTCTTGAAGCGCACCGAGCGTTTAAGTCCGATGTAGGCTTTAGACTTCTCAAGATAGTAGGCAAGCGTCTCGGCCGGCAGTGTGTTGTCACCAACCAGCTTGCCATTGCGCTTGTAGAGCATGAAGATTCGGCTCTTGCGGAGCAGCAGCACCGGTTTAGGCTGCGTCCACTCGATGACATTGGTCGTGTCGCATTTGAAGCGTTGAACATATCTGATTTTGAAGTCGCTGTCCTTGAAAATCTTGCCGTCTTGCAGCAGGTATGCCACCACATTCCAGAAGCTGGCCAGTTCATTGCTGGTCTTGCATTCGCTGTTCTGCAACAGTACATGATCTACACAGATGTTCAGCATCTCACGGTAGGTCATAGGCAAGTCGAGCACACCGCTGAGTGTTCGGAAGGCAGCCAGCGGCACGCACCAGTTGCGCAGAATGCGGTCTTGAACCTCCTCATGGCGAGTATTCTCAACGAGGTCGCTCAGTGCGGTGTTGTAGTTGCCGGCAAACTCGCTCTCGAATTTTGCACGATGTTGCAGTATCTGAAGCGTGAGGTGCGAGAGCCCGCGCTTACGGATTTCTTTCATCTCCTCGAAGCGAGCCTTTGCCTCGGTGCTGAATACGCTCTGATTGAATGTGAGGAAGATGACGCGTGTGAATAATGCGATGTCGGCGGTCGGCATCTCCTGTCCGCTCAGAATCACTCCGCAGTCGACCGACGTGATTTCACGTTTTTTGTCTCGGTCCATGTTCATGCGGCTTCGTCCGCTTCCGTCCCAAAGACCTTTGAGGAACTCAATCTTCAGGTAGTCGATGTCGTTCTTATACTCGTCTATATGCACAAGTGCGTTGGCACATTGTGCGATAACGTCGGCCAGGGCTGGCACCGTCGAGTTCTGAATGTTAGGAGGCGTATTGTCGATGATAAAGAACGACATCAGCGAGTGCCCCAGCTCGCTCTTGCCGCTGCCCACCGGGCCGAACAGATTAAGAATCGGGAACGACTTGGTGTAGCCAGCCACCACGTCGCGGAAAAGCGTGGCCAGGAGGAAGCAGATGCCCACCTTGCCATTGTCGCCAAACACATCGACAAGCTTCTCGGTGTAGTCGTGCAGCGAGATGCCTCCCAGGGCGAGGTGCACAAAGCGTCGTTCGAAGGCAAATAGTTTCGTTTCGTCGCGGTAGATGCGGCTATTGGCTGGGAGGTAGTAATTGCCCAACTCTTTGCCGAGCCTCACGATGCCATAGTCGTCGGTATCATACCAGTTGCCATTATAGAAGCAGCCGTTGCCCCACGCAAAGAAGCCCTTGCGCTGCCACCCCAGCTGAGTAATCTCGATGGCGGTTTCGGTTTTCTCGTAGAGGTACATTTTCAGTTTAGTGAGATGTTCCTCCTTGGCCAGCCAGATGAAGTTGCCCAGGCCCTCGACCTTCTGTTTAAACTTCTGTATAGAGCACAGGTCCTCCTGCTTGAGTTCAATGATTTCAGAGTAGTTGCGGTAGTTGGTGATGCGATAGAGGCGTTTAGGCCACAGCGGGTCCTTGATATGAAACATCGGTTCCATGACAAAATTGCTCCACTGGTATTCTCCATCCTTGCCTATTGACCAATAGCAGTGGCCGCTCTCGTAGAAGCCATATTTTGCGAGTAGTTCCTTGTTAAGCATCTGCGCCTTGTCGCCCGACACTTTTTGCTCTTTAATCGTTTTGCGCGCGGCGGCCAATGCAGACTTCCACAGTGCTTTGTCGGGGTATAGTTTTTGCAGTTGTTTGAGCAGCATCTGCACCTTGACATCATCTTTTATGATAGCAAGTAAGTTTGCTATCTCTGTGACGACAGCGCTTTTGTCCTCGACCGTCTCAGCCGGTTCAAACAAAATCTCGGCATACCAAACGACAAAATCTTTCTCCTCAATCGAGGCCAGCACAGCTGTGCTGGTGATAAAGCTGTCGGGGTCACGCTTCTCATCGGCCAGCGGCGGTATTTCTCTAACGGTAACACCCAGTCCGGCCCGTAGCGCTATCATACCGTTGGCACAGACAAACCTTTTGCCTGCTCCCATCTTTTCGCCCCGTTTCGGCGGGTCAGCGTCGGGAATAAAGCACACCCGGTTGGCATGGCGTTTCAGTTGCTCAAAATGAGCAGTGTTCCAAGCCCCACCCAGCGAGGCCACCGTGTTGGTGACACCCACACTTTGCAGCTTGATCACGTCTGGCGCACCCTCGACGAGAAAGAAAATATCCTCTTTGCGTGCCGTAGTGATAGCGTTGTCGATGCCGAAGATAGTAGATTTCTTCTCGTAGACCAAGCTCGTAGGGCTGTTGATGTATTTAGCCTTGCTTTCGCCCAGAGCTCGTGCGGTAAAGCCGATGATGCGCCTGAAGCGGTCGCGTATGGGGATCATCAGCCGGTCGCGGTAGAAGTCATAGATTTCGCCGTGCTCGTCGCGTCTGAGAAGACCGAGCTCGACCATCAGCTCGATAGGCTGCCCGGCAGTCTTGGCCGCCTTGTAGAGCGAGTCGCGCTGGCCGTCGGCATAACCGATACCGTTTTCGGACACATATTCAGCCCCCCAGCCCCTTTTCTCAACGGCATAGTTAAGCGCGAAGCGTGCCTTGTCGTTGTCGCCAGCGATAGCCTTGGCGTAGAATACACCCGCCCACTGGTTAATAGCAAGCATGCTCTCGCGCTTCTGCTGCTCTTGGATCTGCTGAGCTGTTTTTACGTCATGCGTTTCTTCGATAGTGATGCCGTATTGGTGCGCCAGGTCCTTCACCGCCTCAGGAAAGGACAGGTGCTTGTACTTCATCACAAAGTTAATCACGTCGCCGCCATTGTCACCTTGGGGACAGCCCCCGAAGCAGTGCCACGTCTGCGTGCGAGGGTTGACGTGGAACGACGGCGTGCGCTCGTTGTGGAAGGGGCAGCAAGCCTTGTTGCCCCTGCCGAGTCGGCCCATGCAGCGTTCGACAACCTCTACAATATCGGCACGGCTCAGCACCTGCTCAATATCTCTTTCGCTAATCATGTCACTACTTCAGATTGATATTGAAAGCATACAAGTCGGCATTGTACGTGCCGTTAGCGTTCAGGCACTCTCCGCAGCTATTCCAGCGCACCTTTCTGCAATGTTTGCGGAACTCTCCGCGCACCTTGCGTTTAGTAGGTACAGTGACAGTGCCGATGACCACATTGACGCAGCCGTTTCTTAGATAGATTTCTTGGAAGTCAATGTCGTGGCGATACTTCACGGCATCTTCCCAGTCTCTGATTTTATAGGTCTTTGTTATCATGTTATTCAGCATTTTGGAAGTGGGCGATTATCTGGTTGGTATGTTTGAAGTGTAAGCGGGCCTTGATATTGGCCACGTGTCTGGACACAGTGTAGACCGAGATTTTCAATTTGTTGGCCACCTCGAGCTTGTCATAGCCCTTGCCCAGCAGCAGCGCCACCTCGTGTTCGCGAGGTGACAGCGTCGATTGCAATTGAGGGCGGCACACGCAGCCCTCGAGGCGGCATTCTCCGCGCAGCGGGCAATGCACCTCTTCGATGTGGAAGCCGCCCATGGCGTCGACATCATGGCGTAGCGTGTCATATTCTCCAAAATTGCAGCGGATGAAGCGGTGAACGATGCGGTATTCGTATAGCAACCGGTTGCGTTCACTGGTAGAATAGAGAGCGCTCAACGCTTTGAAGGCATCGGGGTAAAGTTCTTTGATGGTGATGATCATTTCCTCGATGAGCTTGCGGCAGCTCTCGTCAAGGACAAACATCGGTTTGCCCTCCGGCTTGCAGCACACCGACCCGTCGGGTGTGTTGTAAAATTCAATCTTGTCTATCATAGCTAATGGTGTTAATGAGTTCAGCCAATGCGTCAATCTCAAGTTGTTTGAGGTTGCCGTGCTGCATTTTGTAAAAGAAGGTGCTGCGTGACCAGCCAGTGATGGCCATCGCTTTTTGGCGGAACTGAATCTTTTTGTATTCAGGCAGTTCTCGGTAGTAGTCAATTATAACCATATCTCAAAAATATTATCGAATTATTTTGTCAGTCCAAAACTTTTGTCCTAATTTTGGACTGCAAAACTACAAAAGATTTTGCAGAACCAATAATATATTGTTGGTTTTATGATGTTAAATTTAATTAATATTTTTGATTTCTATGTATAATGGTCAAGTAATCAATGTATTGCTAAAGGAACGCGGTTTGCGGGCCAAAGATTTATTGGAGCATCTACAGCTACAGTCCAATGGCTCAATCACGTCGCTCGTCAAAGGCAACCCCACCGCCGAAAGGCTTGAGAAAATTGCAGATTTTTTTGATGTGCCCATCGACACGCTGTTCCAGCGAGCCAAAAATTATGGCTACAATGTGATTGGAAATTCCAACAATGTAGGTATAACGATTGGCGAGCTCAAGGGCAAAGCCCAGGCTCAGGAGGAGATCATCGAGGAAAAGGACAAAAGAATTGCGCTCCTCGAGGACATGATTGCCCTATTGAAGCAGCAGTTGAAGACGTCAAAATCATAGACGGGTTATAGACGGTAATGCGCAAAATCTCGAATGCAAATGGTTGATGGTTAGACCAACGGAAGAGTGACGGAATCGAAAAAATATTCTTGTCCTCTCCGCATAAAGTGAAAGAAACGGTCTCGACGATAGTTGAGGCCGTTTTGTTGTTATCACCCCGACAGCAAGCTCGCTTGTTGTGGGGGTGATAGCAATAAAACGAATGCACCGCCAAGGTGCTGTTTCTTTCACATTATGCAGCGGCCCCGCGGGAGCGCACCAAGATGCACGAAACGAATGTGAGTGAATCTTGTCCTCTCCGCCAAACTCGGGTTAAATTTCTACAAATCAGAAATTTAGCCCGATTTTTTTAAATTTACTCGGACAAAATTCGGACAGTAAATTTTCATGATTACAGGCTTGCATTTTTTAGACGAACCGGAAGTTCCGACAAAAAATGTTAAAAAAATGTCGTATCAAAAAAAATGTAGCACAGCTGCTGAAATGCTCGGATATACCTATCCGAGACTTCATGAAGGTAAGAATTGGTTCGTCGATTTCTTCGCTTTTGACCCCGCAACTGGTCAAATGAGACGAAAGAAATACATGCTCGATGGCATTCCAAAAAAGAGCGAGCGAAGAAGAAAAGCGGCGGAAATAATCGAGACTGTCACCCATCAATTACATGGTGGCTGGAATCCCTGGGTAAACACCCAAGAGAGCCGAGGGTTTACTTTATTATCAGATGTCTTAGAAAGATATATGGAATATGTTGATAAGAAAGCGAGGTCGAAAACCAAGCACACTTATCAGTCACGAGTGAACATCCTCAACCAGTATCTCTCCTCTTGTGTAGTGCCAATCAAGTACGCCTATCAGTTTGATGGCGCTTTCATTAACGACTACTTGGATTGGCTCTACCTTGACCGTGGAGTGACCGAGCGAACACGCAACAACTATCGTGGCTGGTGCTACAGCTTCGCCGAGTTCATGGTCTCTCGCAAGTACATCGAGAGCAATCCTGTTGACCACATCCCTGCCCTTGACGAGAAGAAGAAACACCGCAAGGACTTGTCGCCCACTAAGCTCAAACAAATGCGTCAGTATTTGAAGCGAGAAGACAAATGCTTCCTGCTGGCTTGCTACATGGAATACTATACTTTCATTCGCCCAACCGAACTTTCATATCTAAAAGTGGGCGACATATCGCTCAAAGATAAGACCATCTTTGTGAGCGAGGACTTCAGCAAGAACAAAAAGAGCGCAAAGGTCGCTCTCAATGATACCGTGCTGAAGCTTATGGTTGAGTTGGGTGTGTTTGCTCATCCATCATCTTATTTCCTCTTTGGCAAAGATTTCCGTCCTGCTCCTGAGCGATGCAATGCCGACCAGTACAACCGCCGATGGAAGAAGATGCGTGAGGCATTGGGCTGGAGCGATGAATACCAGTTCTATTCATTGAAAGATAGTGGTATTCGAGACCTTGCAAACGAGCAGGGTGTGGTTGTGGCACGTGACCAGGCACGCCATAGCGATGTGAGTACCACCAACCGCTACATCCAAGAGCATAGTATGCTCGTCCATGATGGGGTCAAGCAGTTCAAGGGTTCACTAGATGACGAAGACACTCCAACTGATTCATAGAGAGTTCACTCCTTGACCATGTAACAAGTCATTTTCAGTAATTGCGACATTCCTGCCTCGGTGAATGTCGCTGTTATTTTCTCGCACAAGTATTTCTTGCCCTCGATGTAGAACAGACTGCGGACATTGGGGATTTCATCAGCGAGGAAGGAGAAGGAGTACTTCTTCTTCTGGTCTACCTCAATGTAGGTTGACCGCTCGCTGCTTTGTCCGTAGGCGTTGTTGTTGATTCGCAGGGAGTAGTTGCGACCGCTGTATATCACGCCCCAAATGATTGTGAGCTGGCTATTGTCCGTTAGGACTGTTGGAGCGACATAGGAGAAAGTCATGTCGAAGGTGTCCGTCCACGGATGGGGCAACTGCGGCTTGTTCCGCAGATATTCGCCCCACCAAAAGGCGACAAAGAGCTTGTCGAATACGGCACCCGACTTCTCTTTCTCTCCATCGCTCACTGCGGAGAATGCACCGAACTGGATAGGCACATCGGGTTCGACGTGCTCCTGCCACGTCACGCCATCGGGAACGTACTGGTGTGTCTGATGTGCCGAGTTCGTGTCATCGTCGCCGGACTCTCCGCAGTCGAGGAAAACGACGTTGCCATAGGTCTCGTCGGTCTCATCAATCCAAGCAGGGATGATGCCTATTTCTTCCACATCGTCCTCATTCTCCTTGTCGAGAATGACTGGACCGAACCTGTTCACAGGTACCAGCCTACACACATTCTACTGTTTCATGTGCTCGGAGTGTATCGTGAAAGGAGTAGTCCTGTACTCCACACGTTTCATCACTTCGAGAACGAAGTAAGTATCTATGTCCTGCACATGGTGCAAGCCCCACTTGCCGCCTGGATATTGGGCGTAGTCGCTTCGACCGCCGCCAGTGTCGCTGACGGAATCCTGCGGCAAGTTGCTGTTGAAAAGGTCTTGCAGCGTGGGCCATTCGGTACAAGTCACCGTACCGTCTGCTCGTGTCTTCTTGTCGATGTACCACTGTGCGTTATAGATGTTATCCAATCTATGACCGCCCTCTGCGAAGCCTTGATTCAGCATTGGCTTGTAACCGTCTTTGTCCTCGTCGGTGGAGACTTCCACCGAGAAAGCGTCAATCACCTTGTCGATATAGATGGTGCCGGCATTGCCCACGTTCTCGCTCGTGACCGAGCAGGTGACGAGAGCCTTTGCGTGGTCAATGTCAAACTCGCAGAGCAAGAGCTTTTCCAGTTCCTTGAAAAACTCGTTGACCGTCCAGTGCGGCAGCGCAGCCGCCCACTTGCGGTTCGCCCAAGTATAAGGCAAGGTGTTGACCACAAGCAGGTACTTGTAATCGCTGTTCTCCCACGATGAGAAGTCATAACCATAGCCCAACGCTTCGCAGATCTGCTTTGTCAGCCATAGCAGATTGGGCTGGAACGAGAGGCCACGGGTATAGTCCGTGTCCTCGTCGTCATCGGGATTGACTTTCCATTCGTACTTGTTGAGCGAAGCGTTCCAGCGAGCGCAGTTCTGAAGATTGCCCGAATAGTTATTGACCCACGGCAAAGCGGTGTAGTCCTGCCACCTCGCCCACACCTGGGCAGGGCTGGCATAGGTGTGCTGCTGTCCTGTCGGACTACCGCTGCCACCGCTTGGCAAATTGTCGGGGTATATACTCGGCCACTCTCCCAAGTCGAGTTCGTCAATGTATGTCTCATCAAAGCGGGGAAAGAAGTTCTGGTAACTTCGTTTCTCCAAGAACTGCACCTTGACGGCTTCATTGGTGATGCCTGTGATAACGACGGCACCACGCTTGTAGAAGTTGGTGTCCTGCAACACAGCGTCAAAGAAGATTTCTTCTGTGTCGATGTCCTTGCGCGTTATCAGTCCGAAGATGGCAATGTTCTGCGGACAGTCGGCAAGCGGCAGTTCTATCTCCATCGAGTAATCGTCAGCGTCAGTAAACGCACGATTCTCGGAGACATACTCGATAGACGAGCCTTTCTTCAAGGCAGCTTGCTTGCCGTCGATTTGTAGTGATATAGCCATAATAAAAGCGGTTGAGATACGCAAAGGTAGCAGAACCGCTTATACTTTGAAAAGACGATAACAATGGATTTTGTAAAGAACTATTTGTCTTTTACAGGTCTCACACTGTTGCCATTTGATGCACTTCCACCATAATTGACAGTTGCACTATAACCAAAAAATAAAAGCTCTACAAATCCTCCAAACTTACTCATAGAGCCCGACCAACATTGTCCTAATTGTCCTCGTCTAAAAGTATCAATACCCATTCTGACACCTGCAAATGGAAAGAAAATAGAATTGCCATTTGGACCAGTTACAAGATTACCTTGAATGCCATTTTTTGTGTGAGGAGTCCATCGACATTTTTCAGCTAATTCTTCCAACTCATCGCTTGTTGGCATTCTCCAATTATCTCCCCAATTATTCTTTGCTATGTCAAATTCCGTATTAACTATATTCTCATTTGGATATTCAGATTCATTCTCGGAGGTTTTATTTCCACTAGTATCTCCATAACCAAATAGTTTTCCATAACTAGTTTCGGATGTAGCTCCCACATTCATGTCTGCCCATAGCACTGATAGACCTAAATCAATAGCTTTGCCTATTGAAGATGTTTTAGATTCTTTTTCGAAGAAAGAATTATGAACGTAGCAACTACCAACATCTGTTATCATCCACTTAAATGCAGATTCGTGAGCTTCAAAATACTCATTTTCATCATCTTTGGCTTTCTGAAGAAAATGAATGTTATTTTCTGTTTGAGGATATAAAAATTTAATCACTCTAGTTAAATCTCTACATCCGCCAATACCAAAGGGGGAATCTATTATTGGATTTGTTTTTACCAATAAGCATTCACCTAAATCAGAATCATTGAATTTCTGAATGTTAACAATATCGACTATCATAGACCATACAATTAAATTTATTATATAACGAAACAAAAGTAGTGATTATTTTTCTATTTTCGTTTATTCTTCGGGGATTTGTTGTTCATCAACCGCTGGTAATCATCCTGCGCTTGCTTGATACCGAGATCACCCGTTACGGTGTTCACGGTGACGAAAGGCTCATTTAGCCTTTCATTCAAGCGAGCGAGTGTTTCACGCAGTGTCTTGTTCTCCTGAACAATGACTGTCGGGGCTTGCGACTGCGCCAGTACTGCGGGAGCAGTAATCGTGCGGCTCACATCGGACTGACGGAGACTACCGATTGTGTTTGTCCGCTGCGCATAGTCCAGCGCCTCGATGAGTGGGCGAGCCACCGGAGAGGCAAGGAGTTTCTGACTTGCCACCCACTCTCCTGCGTGAACGACACCGGCCACCTCGTCGACTGCGCCCTGCTTGGTGAAACCGCCCTGGGCATAGCCCTGCGCGGTGCTGGCTTGCTGTTGCTTCTTGATGGTCGCAATCTGTATTGCGCCAGCGGCAATGGCCATCGCTGCGGCAATAGGCGCGAGGATGTAGCCCACCACAGGAATAGCTGCAGCCGATGAGTAGGCGTTGAGCGCAGCCGTTGCCGTCTGCGCCACGGCTTGGATTACCTGCATGGCGAACAGTTTCCTATTCGCCTCGTCCTTGACCTTTGCAATCTCTTTCTGCTTCTGCTTTTCAAGCTGCTTGGTCTTGTATTTGTTGCCCTCTGCCATAGACACCTCGCGCTCGTATCGTTTCTCGATGGCGGCAGTTTCTATCTCCATTTCGGCTTGCACAAGTGAGGAGAGCTGCGAGAAGATGCTTGACATTCCCGATGTCAGTGTCTCTACGCTCTTGGTGACGGCCTGTCCGCCGTCGCCATTGAGCCAGTCGAGCAGATCCTGGTTCCACTTCTGCATGGCGTTTCGGTCTTCCTCGCCGCCCATCTGATTGTATTTCTTCTTCAAGGCGAGCTTGGCTTTCTCATAAGCCTCGTCAATGCGCAGTTTCTCCTTCGCATTGTCGCCAGCCGCCTTGACTTCGGCTTGGTACACTTTATCAAGGTTCGACATGGCCTCGTCGTAGAGAGCCTTGTTTTCGGCTGCGTTGTTGCCGAAATACTCGTCCTTGATACGTTTGAGTTCAGCCTGGTGCTTCTGCTCGGCTTCCTCTGCCTCACGTTGCTTCTTCTGCTGCTCGGCTATCAGTTTGTTCTGATAGGCTTCTTCGGCAGCGAGGAAGTTTGCCCACGCCTTTTCGTCCACATTCGGCTTTGACGAATAGTATGCTTCCTGCATGGTGTGCAGATTCTCGCCAGCCTTGCCGTCTGCGCTTACGTCCACGGCGATGACCAATCCTTTGTCATCGGCTTCGAGAATGTCCTCTGCACCCTGCAAGGTCTTGTAGACATACTGCTCCAGTTCTTTCTCTGTAAGGACTGAGCCATCGGGCAAGATGGGCGTGACAAGGATTTCACGGACTTGTCCTGTGGAGTCCTTGATGCCGTACTGGGATGAGTACACCGTTGCGGTGGCCTCTCCCTCGCTCTGCGGATTGCCTTTCCAGCCCGCCTTTGTCAGCTCGTGAGCGTCAATGACGGGTCTGTTTAGCAGGTCGACGTTGCCGTTGAACTGCGTCTGCATCATCTCTGCGGCTTGCCGCTTGGTTTCTTCCCACTCGGTGATGGGCGCGAACGCCTGGTCACTGTAGATGTTCTTGATGGCTTTGAGGTGTTCAAGCTCGATGCGCTGCATCTGCTCGTTGTATGCCTCGGTCGACAACAAGCCGTCGATGTACTGCTGCTGCGTTTCCGACTTGCGGAGCGCATACAGCCGATTCTCGTCCTCGATGGTCTTCTTGTTGGCGGCTTCGGTCTGCTTGCGCAGGACTTCATACAACTGTGCCTCTATCGAGATGCGCTCGTTAGCCGTAAGATCTGCGTGAGCCAGTTGCTTGCGGTAGAACGCTTCCTCGATTTCCAACATTCTGTTGGTGTACTCCTCATAGTTCTTTTCCCCTGTTGCGTAGGCGATGCGGTTCAAGGCTTCCTGGTACTCTCGCCAGTCTTTCTCCGCCTTGAACTTGTCCTCGGACTTCTGCGAGCCGCCACGACCGCCGCCTTTGGTGGTCTTGGGCGTTGCGCCGCCCACGCCGCCAGCCGCACCGCCGGTGCCGCCAGTGGTGTCGAGGTTCAAGCCAGTGGCATCGGTCTTGCTGGCGCCACGGTAGGCAAGTTCCTCACGATACTGCGTGAGGAGCTGCTTGGCTTCGGCAACCGAGACTTCCTTGTACTCGCCCTGCTGCGTGCCCTCGATGAACACGATGGCGTTGCCCGCCTGATTGTTCTTCACTATCTTCTCTAGCTGCCCGATGGTGCCTTTGAGGTAATAGTTGTCTATGTGCCTCAACGGGGAAACGCCGTCTTCCATAGCGTCAAGAGCCGCAAGCCCTTTGCGGTGGGTCTCGTATGCATTATACATACGGTTGACGATGGGAGCCGGCTTTCGGCTGTCGCCGCCCCAGAAGGGGTGCTGGCTGCCGCCCACCCAGTCGGGCAGCAACCGCCACTCCATACCTTTGGAGTAGCCGTTGATTTTATTGATGTAGTTCTGCGGAATGGGCTTTCCAGCCGCCATCGCTGAACTGACGGCTGCGACTATTTCGGCTGCATCCCTTGTGGTTGCGCCGGCACTTTCGAGCGAGGCTTGCAGGTCAGTCAAGCCCGAAGCGAGAGACTTGTAATATTCCTGGTCTATCTGCTCACGAGCCGCTGCGATGCCTCGCTCTTGGGCTGACCGCCTCACCGCCAGTGTCAAGCGGTTGTATGCGGCTTCAAGATTGAGGATTTCGCCTTTTTCGTTGATGAGACCGGAGAGGTACTTGCCGTACTGGTTGATGATGGCGCGTTTCGCGTCCTCGTACTCTTTCGTGCCTTTCTCGGCACCTTTGAGCTTGCCGAAAAGCACGTCAAGCTCGTGCTGCTCTTTCACGGCTTCGGCATTGTAGCCTTTGGCTGCTTTGACGGCCTCGTTGGTCTTCTTCGTCAGCTCGTCGGTGCGTGTGCAGAGATTGTAGATGCCCACGCCCAATGCGGTGACAGCCGCGAGGATGATGCCCCACGGCGTGGTCTTGGTGAGAAGGTGGAAAGCGGTGTATGCTGCTTTCGCCTTTTCGACTTGCCCCGTGAGAGCGTAGAAGGCGATTTTAAGAGCCAGCGTTGCCGTTCCGAGCAACTTCTGCGCTCCCTCGGTGATGACGAGCCAGTAGTAATGAGCCTTGAAAGCGATATTGCTGGCGTTGACCGCCACCTTGTAGGCAATCCATGATGCCGTGAAGGTCACGATCACTCCCTTGTACTGGATAAAGAAATTCACCAGCACATTCAGGAAACGCAGCATCGCGCTTCCGCTCGTCATGATATGCTTGTATAGAGGCAGGAGTTTCTCTCCTAACTCAATGGCGAGCTCGTGGATGTGCTTGCGTGCCTTGTCGATACCTGCCTGGGCTGTATTGTTGAAGATGTTGTACTCACGGGTCGCCGACGTGGCTTCGGTAAATGCCTTGTTCGCCTCTTTCTGCTCCCACTTCACCATGTCGAGGTGGGTGGCGAGCGTGGCGAGGACCTGGGCCATGCGGATGCCGTCCATGCCCAAGTCCTTGAACAAGGGCGAGAGTGCGGCGAGCGCGTCAGCCTCACCGATCTCTTGCAATTTGCCGAGGAACATCAGCACGCCCTCGTTGGTGCTGCGGTTCAGCGTCTCGGTGAACTTCTCCACGTCAAGCCCGACGGTCTTTGCTATCTCCTGCGGCTTTTGGAACAACATCATGATGAGGCGCGACATTGCCGATGCCGACATCTCCACCTTTTGACCGTTAGCGTCAAGGGTGGCGGCGAAGGCAAGGATTTCGGGGATTGTCATTCTCGCCTGTGCGCCCACACCAGCCATGCGTTGGGCGAACTGCACAAGGTAGGGTTTCGCCGCGGTACAGTTCTGCGAGAGGACATTCACCGTGGAGCCGACAGCGAGCATTGCGTCTTTGGTGCCGAGTATCTGCTCGACACCGAAGATGTTGGTGAGCTTGGCGATGACTTGGGTCGCTCCCTCGCCCAAGTCCACCAATGCCACATTGATGATGTCGGCTGCCTCGACATAGCCTTGAACACTTTCCCTGGTGTTCTTGCCCAAGCGTCCTGCTTCCTGCGCCAGCTCGTTGAGCTTGTCTCGCCCGGTACGGGTGTCCATCGCCTTGAATGAATCATTCATCGCCACCACCTCGTCACGAGCCATGCCTGTGTACTTGATGGTGTTGGCGATTTCTTCTTCCATCTCGGCATAGGAGTTCACCGCTTTGCGTCCTGCCATGACAAGGCCGGTGACCAAAGCGGCGATGCCCATGAGCGATGTCTGCCAATCGTTGAGTTTACGATTGAAGCGGGTCCAGAACGACTCCTGCGTTCGGAGTTCCGCATTGACCTTTGCGAGTTCGGCTTTTACACGCTGGATTTTAGCCACGTGTGCGTTCCAAGCCGCAGAGCCACGTTCCATGTATTCGAGTTGTCGGTTCAAGGTCTGCAAGGTCTTGTTCAACTCTTTGGGCGTGGCTCGGTCGAGGCGTAGCATTACTCGCTCGACCTGCTGGGTGCTTGTCTCTATCTCACGCATTTGCCGCTTGGTGTCGCTCAACTCCCTGCGTAGTTTGCGTAGCTCCACTTTGTTCCCTGCCATAGCCGCTTTAGCGATGGCGTTCTCCAACTCCATTGCACGCTGCTTCAGCATTTGCAGGACTTGGAGGGGTTGCTGACCGTTCACGGTCAGGTTGACGGTTGCTTGACTGTTTATGTTGCTCATTGTCGATGTTTTTATTGGTGATGTTGTGCAAATTTCGGCACTACGATTGAGGCGGTAAAAGACAGCGACGGCAAGTAATTTTCTATTGTGAGGGTGGCGAGGGTTCCTCGATGATATGTAAAATCACTATTTCACTGAACAACAATATTTTAGGTGTTTTTCGTTCTCTTACCCTCAAAGAGGCTCAAAAATACCTATATCAGCAAGTTACTTGGTTAAATTTAGGAGAAGTTTTGAAAAAACGTGCGAAATTTCCAAAGCTGAAAAAGTCAAAAGGCTGTTTTACAGCATTTTGTGGGGTACGGGGCTGCGCCCCGTTGCTGTCTGCAAAGACCCCCCGACCACCCTAAAACGCACTTCCTTAATTTGCCATTTTGACCGAGCGGAATGTGCGGTGATGAGGCTGACGTGCGTGAGTGAAACCGACACGGAGTATCGGTTTTCACCCACGCTTGTCGATTCCGCTTTTCTGACGAAATCGTGCCTCGAACTCGCTTCAAGGCTCAATTTCGTGATTAGGCGATGTGGGCGAGTGTTCAATGGGCGGTGAGAAGCATTGCGTGCGACGAGCATAGTGGAGGACTTCGGGTAGGCTCACCCCACCGACAATCCCCGAGCGCAGCGAGAGCACTGGGCTTGCAGGGAGCGGTAATGGAGCACAAGACGATTGGAGCATTGAGTGTGCCCTTGCCGAACCATAGGCGTTACGGAACGACTTGTCGAGCATTGTGTCTGACATAGTGGAAAATCATCGGGTGTCGGAGCGGCTTGCTGCCCCGATACCCGATGTAACGAGGCAGACTTGATGCGCTTCCGTAACGCCGTCAATAGAGAGGCATATAAGCCGTAGGCGTGGCACTTTCGATGTCGGAATGAGACGCGGTGCGCAATGGTAGCGACCGATAAGAGCCGAGTGCGTGGGTTTGGCGGTGGCGAAATCGGGTGTCGAAGCGGCTTGCCGCCTCGATACCCGACTGAAGTAGTGAGCCGTGAGCCGGTGTCCGCAACGTAAAGCTCATCGCCGCCATGCCGAGCCAGTCCGGAACGCCGCCCACATCGGGGTGTGGGGTTGGGCAAAAAAGGCCCTGCTTCCCAGCAGAGCCTTCAACTAATTAACCTTAAAAACTTCAATAATGAAAAAACTATTTACCTCTTTCTTTCAGCCAAATGATGATAATGGAACCCACGAGTAGCCCTGTGAGCAATAGCCACGGCCACCACGTCACATCGGGGGGCTTCATGATACCCACGTTGTCACGAGCGTAATGGTCTGCCTTGTCGATTGAAAGGTGAGCCGACAGTGTGTCAACCTGTGAAGTGCAACGCGCAGCGTTGCGCTGAACGATGTCGGCCTTGCCCAATCGTGCGTGTTTGCCTCGCAGGACAACCGAGCGCAGCGCAGGTTGTCTTGCGTCCAGGGCAAACTGTTCAGGCAGATCCATCGCCGTGTCACCAGCCATCATGCCGATTTCAGCAAAATGGCGTGTGGGTATCACCACCTCGAAGCTGTCGATGTCGAGCGATAAGCGGCTCAACCACTGCAACCGCTCGTCGGTTGCAGTACAGATTGAACCAGCCGTCTCGATGTCGTACTGCTCTTTCGTGGTAGCCGTGACTTCCTTTTTGGAGTGGCACGACGCGAGCAATACCACAGCAAGCATTGCCGTGGTTGCAGCGAGTGAGAGTGCTTTCATAGTCCAAAATGTTTAGCGATGCAGGTGCGGTGGAGTTCTACGATCTTCGCCTTGCCCTCTGGTGATGAGAGAAAATCCACGTCGTCGTGGTTGTCTTGGAACAAGTTCTCGGTCAGCACCGCAGGGCAGGCGGTGTTCTTTACAACGTAGAAATTGGCTTGCCAGTAATGCTCTTTGGGGATGGAGCGGTTGCCGCGCAATCCCATGGCGGTAGCGGTTTCGCAAAAGGATTTTGCGAGCCGCTTGCTCGCCGCCGAGCATTGGCGTGCCACATAGACCGCGAAGCCTCGTGCTGTGTGCCACTGCCCGTCAGAACCTGCGGCATTGACGTGAATACTCACATAGACGCAGTTCTGCGTGCCGAACTTTGAGCATATTCCATTGACGTAGCGGCAACGGAGCGAAAGTTCGGTATTGCCCGGGCGTGGCACCTCGTCGCCTGGCATATCGACAAAGACGAGCAAGCCGAGCGCTTCGAGTTGGGGCTTCAGCTGCTTGATGACATCACGACTGAACCGATACTCACGGAACTTCTTGTCGGGCGAGCATTTCCCCGGCACGTTGCTGCCGTGCGCCGTGCCGAGGATGACTACTCTGTTTGCGGATTTTGTTGCGATCTGCATGTTTATGATACAAGTGAAGTGAATACCTTTATTTGATTTTCAGTGCTATAGACATAGCACTGAACTTTGGTCAGTTTATTGCCAGCCAATGCGCCTTCAAGCGACACTGTTGTAAGTGCATTGTCGAATTGCACTGTTCTCAAGATGGCGGTTTCTTCGTTCGATCGTCCATCTGGAATGGCGCGATAGATAACGGTAGTGTTCGGATCGTTCTTCAGGATTTCAGCGAGTTCACTTGCAGAAATCTCTGTTTGGGCATCATCGCAGGTGACTGCTTTGTAGAGCAACTGACCGTTGTATGTGTATTCTGTACCTGGCACTATTAAATACGCATCGGGATTGTTCACGATGGCGTATGATTTGGACTGGGCGGTGTCACCGCCGTTGCCAGCAGCGGAAATGCCGTGCATCTTGCCGTCGCTGCCTTTGTACTGTAGTGACCGCTCTCCGTTCTCGGTGACTTCCTGCGGTCTGATGTTCATGAATTTCTTTTTCATAATTCAAACTTGTTTGATGGTTAGTAACTGCGGTTGAGAGAACCGAGGTCAGTTCTGGTGCCGTCGGTTTTGGCCACGATGACGTGCTGCTCTACTGCGGTGAATCGGCATGACTTAATGACCATGCCAGCGTTCTTCATGAAGTAGAAGAAGTAGTACGGCGTGAGTTGGTCGATGATGGTGGCGATGGTGCGCTCGAAGAACGCCTTGACAGCCGTCATGTCCGACGAGAAATCACTGCGTGACATTTGGTCAAGCACGGTGTTTCCGTTGCGGAACTCCACGACCGAGTTGCCGAGGTCATAGTAGTAGTTGAACGTGCCCTTGATGCTGTTGGCGAAATAGATCTTGTTTGCCGACGACGACGTGTAACTGGCGTTGATGATTTGAAAATCGGCGAACTTCGTTCCTTGATATTTCATCAGGAACTCATTGATGGTGAGCGTCGAGGTCTGTAAATCACTGACTGTGATTTTGACCGACGTTCTTTTCTCCTCGATGGAGAGTGCTGGCAGCTTCTGTTTGGCAGTGATGTCATGCAGCTTGCCGTCACTGCCCTTGTAGCGCACCGACCGCTCGCCGCCCTCGGTGACTTCCTGGGGCTGGATGTTGATGAATGTCTTATTCTTCATGCTTCTTCGGTTGTTTGGGGGTTGATATTCTTGTTATTACTCTCGATGGCTTGTTTTTTCTCCATCATCTCCATCGCTTGCATGATGATGCCAGCGATGTCGTCCTTGTTCTTGACAATGACGTTGAAGGTGTTGGCTGCCTCGCGCAGTTCCTGCTTGTCGTGGGTACTTTCGAGCACCGACTTCCATTCGCAGAAGATGTTGAACGCGCCCATGAGCAGCGTGAAGAACGGTGCTGGCAGGACAACGGAAGTCAGAACGTCAATGCAGGAGAGGCACAACATGGGGAGAAAGTACTTGGTTGCTTTCTCTGTGGTCATCTTCAATGCCCTGCTTGTTGTGACCTTGCCAGCGATTTTCGCCTTGCGAAGCCCGGCAATAAAATCGACGGCCATTGCAAGTATCACTGCAACGTATGCGATGGCGAGCCACACGGCATGGATGTGGAGCGATGCGTTTTTGAGCGTTTCTACGAAAAAATCCATTTCTGATGAGCGGTTAGTGATGAGTGATTTGAGATTTTTCATGGCAAAGTTCGGTGTCAACCGCCACACGGCAAAAGACACAAAAAAACGCACCCCACGAGTGTGAGATGCGCCCATGAAGATGAAGCAGGTGTCTGTCAGTTGCTTAGGCGTGAGCGTTCTTCCTGACCTGCGCCAGTTCCCTTATATTTGCTCTGGGTGGCGTTGAACTTGTAGCGCACGGTTACCTCTAACTGCCGCGAGTCGTTTTTAGTGATGATTCGCATAGAACGTAGACCGTAGTTGATGTTCAAGTCCTCGTAGGCACCCAGCAGGTTGTGGCCCGCCACCTGCACCGAGAGGCGGTCGTTGAGGAAAGTCTTGGTCACGCTCAAATATAACTGCCAGTTTGCGCGTTTGATATTCACATTCTCTTTGTCGCCGCAGGAAGTAAAGGCGAGGTTAGCCTGGGCGGTGAGCGTGGGCATAATTTGGAAGTTGTTGTTCCACTGCACGAGGAAAATGGGGCGCTTGGGACTGATAAATCCAACAGGCGACGGTATCTTCACCCAATCCTTGAGCAAGCCCATCGTGAGACGCGGTTGGTAGATGCCAAACTGCGGATTGAGCGATACCATTGCTCGGAAAGCGTCAGCGTGGTCAACATTGTCACGGGTGATAATCGTGGTTTCCTCGCTGCCGGGGACTGCCTCGCCCACATTGACAATCACATCGTTGGTACGCTTGTAGTCAAGCATGACACTCATCCATCGCCACATAGCCATCACAGACAGCGAGTTTACTACCGATGGCTGCAGCATGGGGTTGCCGCGGTTCCAAGTGAAGCGGTTGGCGTAGGTGGTATTGCCCGAGAGCATGAAGTAGTAGGGTCGCATAATCTTCATGCCATAGTTGAGCATGAGTTGCACCTTACCGGCTCGAGCCATCAGCCCCACGCTGGGGAAGAAGTGATGGTAGGTGCGGCATTGCTCGGCGACACGCACGCCGCTGTCGTAATAATCAGAGGTAACATTCTCGTTGCGTAGACCCAGGCGCAATTGACCAAATGGCAACGGACGGCTATACTCGGTGAATAGGATGTAATTGCGCTCACGTTGCTCGGTGAACGTGGTGGGCACAATATTTTCGGGGTTGACATAGTCGTCGTTGCGACGAGTGTGGTCATATTCGCCGCCCACCTGCAGGTTGCCGCCCCAAAGTTGCCATGACAGCACGAGTTTAGAGGCCCACAGTTGGTTGCGCTGCACGCTTTGGCTGGTCACAGTGCGGCTCTCTTGTTCCTGGCTCACTTCATTGTTGATAAAATCGGTGTGGTCCTTGAAAAACACATAGTCGGTGTTGAAGTCAATCGAGGTTTTGCCCACGCGGCCATTGTAATAGACGTTGAGCGTGTGGGGCATATTGGATGTCTTCTTCATGAACAGGTCGTTGTCGAGGTGGTCGTAGAAAGCTCCGTCGGCAGTCACGTCGGCGACGACCCAGCCCGTAGTGCGGTCGAGAAAATGCGCCTTTGTCTCGTAGCGCGCACCCACGGCATGGCGGTCGTTAAAGATGTAGTTGACACCCCACGACGAGTAGAGCGAGTTGGCGTGGCGGCGGCTGAAGGAGAGACCTTCGTGGTGCCACTGCTTGTCGGCACTCACATCGAAAGCGACGGTCTCCTCACTCTTGTAGCGGTCGTCGTTGTACCACACACTGCCGAACACGTCAAGCCCCTTATGGCGATAATTCCAGTTCAGGCCCAATGCCAAGTCAGAATACTTGCTTGCCCAAAAACTTGCTTGGGTGTCGAATGAGAATCCCTCGCCCTGCGGACGCTTGGTCTTGATAAGGATTACCGCTTCCACGTCGGCTTTGTACTTGGCGCCAGGGTTCGTCACGAGTTCTACGCTTTGGATATTCTCGCTGCTGAGTTGCGCAAGCTCACTCTCGTTACGCATCTGACGGCCGTTGATGTAGATGAGTGGTGTACCTTTGCCAAAAACCTCCACACTTGTGCCTTTCTTTTGCACGCCCGGCAGATTGCCAAGTACTTCGGTGGCCGTGCCCACTTTGCTCAATAGCGTGCCGTCAACATCGGTCTTGATGCCTTCGGTGGTAAGCTTGTAGGTGGGACGCACGCCTTTAACCACCACCTCGCCGAGCATTGTGGCTTCGGGGTGTAGTTGGATGGTGCCCAAGTTGCCGGTAGTAGCGTAGACGCACTTTGTCTCATAACCAATATATGAGATCTTGACTATAGCACTTGATTGCTCGGCGGTGAGCGAAAACGCCCCGGCATCATCGGTCGTTGTGCCTGATATGAATGCGCTGTCAGCAGGGTTGAGAAGCACCACGTTGGCGAAAGCGAAGGGCTGACCCTGCTCGTCAAGAACCGTTCCGGTGAATGTCGCGGCAGTTGCAGTTATGGCCACTGCTAGCGAAAGAATGATGAATTGAATACGTCTCATTGTTGTATCTGTTTAGTGATTATCTGCTTTTATGGCAGCAAAATTATTGCTCCTTTCATGCGTTAGACGCACACTAAAGGGTGAAAAGTTGCAGCGGTTTAGGCATTATGAAGCACTTTCACACTTTAGGGTGTGAAAAATATTAACAATTACAAAATTTGCTGTAACTTTGCACTCACAAATCAAACGGTTATGGCAAAAATTGAAGATTTCTTTTCGACGATAAATTCAGTAAGCGACATTCAGGATGAGCAGTATGCCCACCTTGAACTGCTCAAGCGTGCTATTGACGCAATGGCTAACGCCACTTATCAAAGCATCTATGTGATTGACTATTTCAAACGCGAGTTCCTGCACGTGGCAAGCAACCCGCTGTTCTTGTGTGGGCTTACGGCTGAGGAAGTGCAGGACATGGGGTATGTTTTTTACATTGAACATGTGCCAGCAGAGGAATAGACAATGCTTACCGAGATAAACGAAGCCGGATTCCAGAAGTTCAATGACACGCCGCTCGATGAGCGCAAAGGCTGTTTCATGAGCTACGATTTTCACATCAGTGATGGCGACTCTACATTCTTGGTGAATCATAAAATCACACCGTTTGCTCTTGCCGACGACGGCAGGGCATGGTTGGCGATGTGTGTCGTTTCACTCTCGCCACACAGCGAGCCTGGCCATATTGAATTCCACAAGAAGGGCGATGCCAAATTTTGGGAATACTCTCTCGACTACCATCGTTGGATTCCTAAAGAGGCCATTACGCTTCGCCCACAAGAGAAACAAGTGCTTATACTCTCGGCTCAAGGCTACACCGTGGCACAAATTGCCGACAAGATGTGCCGCTCAGTCGACACTATCAAGACCTATAAACGTCTCTTGTTTGAACGTCTCGGTACCCGATCCATCACCGAAGCCCTCACCCTCGCCACCAACTCCGGGTTGATCTAGTTGGGTAAAAAGCAGGCTACATTATCTTGTGGGACAACGAAGCCTTATGCTTTAATTGTAAGTCAACTGCTAATTCCAATTAGAAGTGCAAAACTCTGCGGTGCATTAAAACATGAAAAACACCGCGGAGGTTTGCCTTGCGGCTGGGGGCGCGAAGCCCCCAAAGAGCATTGGCGGATAACTTAAGCAATAC
>Ga0256404_1000702_pt1 | contig 85529 bp, 65 predicted proteins | sample RumenRJG_01DNA_FD_185990 | JGI IMG/M metagenome (GOLD analysis project Ga0256404, IMG submission 185990) | Bovine rumen microbial communities from Lethbridge, Alberta, Canada - RJG_01 | ecosystem: Host-associated > Mammals > Digestive system > Stomach > Rumen | place: Canada: Alberta | collected...
CGAGATTGTGGTGTTGTTCAACGGATTCCAAAAGAAAACGCAGAAGACACCACAGAATGAAATAGAAAAAGCAATAAAGATAAAGGAGGCATATTATGCAGACAAACAATCACAAAATCGTTGACTACGATGCCGTTCTTGATGCTAAGTTCGGCAAGGAAGGTACTCCCGAACGTGCAAGAGCCGAAGAGGCTGCCTACTCGTTCTATTCTGGTCAGATACTTCAGGATGCGCGCAAAGAGGCTAAGATGACTCAAAGCGAACTGGCAGAGCGTACACAGACCACAAAGTCATACATCTCGAAGATAGAAAATGGTGTTATCACCCCCAGTGTTGGTGTATTCTACCGTATCATTGCAGCCCTCGGAATGAGGGTGGAAGTAGTGAAACCTGTGTATTAATTTTCGACGGAGTCAAAACTGGAGCCAAGACTAATCCCCTATCCTATCTATATGCAAAGAGGTGAGACCATTGCGGTTTCACCTCTTTTTCCTTCACCAAACAACCGGTACACGTCCTTGTCGTCCATTCCCCGTTCCGTAGAGGATGAGGAAGAAAGCGTTATGGGCGGTCTTGGGCTGATATATGCCATCGAAAAGATACTTGTAGAATACGACACGCACTTAGAGGTCGTAGTGAGACAGGTATCTGTTGTTGCGGTTCTAAAGTCCCTTGACATCAATATCGGATTATACAAACAACTCGCCTATTGCAGCTGATAGCGAAACTTTACACCTGTCGCATATATCGGTGATGGTAGCTCCATTGGCAGACAAACCATAGAAGTTGTCTTCACTTATTAATACATACTCCCATTCACGGTTCATTCGTTCCTCAGGCTTCAGTTCGTTGATCTTCTTTGCCCACTCTACCGCTGCCGTCTGCTTCTGGCGTACGTTCTTGTCAAACAATTTATCGTTGCCTTTAGTTTCTATCAGATACACCTTTTCACGCGTTGCAACAATAAAGTCTGGATGATAGGTAGCCATCAGACCATCGCGCCTCATATAATAGATGACGGCAAAAGGATGCATATTCTCACTGATTTTCAGGAACCGTTCTGTCTCTCCGTCTTTATCAAGGAAATCAATAAATGCCTTTTCCAATCCTCCACCATGCGAGGGATAGCCTTGCCGTTCATAAATAGTTTTGTGGGTCTCTACTGAATATGATTCGCGCATCTTGATTTCTGTTACAGATGAGAAGCGAGTATGAACCACTTGCGCATCTGTCGTCATGATATTGTTCTGAAGATTGAAGATAGCCCGCGCCATTTCTTCAATGATATGCTTGGTGACGATAGCCTCCTTTGAAAGCAATATCTTCCAATCGTTGCCGTTGAATGGATTGAACGGCTGCCCGAACAACCGAGTACGGATATATCTGTCAACAACAGCAATGGTCTGTGACTCATTGATTTGTAAGTTTGGTACAGGTATCTCTCTATGCGATGTCACTCTGTCAAATCTGAGTGTGATGGTGCGCAGTAATTTTTGGAGATACTCGTTATAACTTGCAGCCGTAAACAGGTTGGCTGTCACCTTATATCGTCCAAACTGCGTCTTTGAGATGGCTTCCTGAGAAATGAATGTCTCGCCATCCTGTGCCAAGAACTGACGAAGCCTATCCAACGGGAAGGCGGTAAATGGCTGGAGTGTTTTGATGTCTATCTCCGCATCTTCCAACTCTTCCTCTGCCTCTCTTACGATGATGGGCCATTCAAAGTCGAACTGTTCAAAGTCTTCGCGTAAGCCAACTTTAATCAAGTCACCCGTAGAGCCACCTTCACCTGTCTCACCCGTTTCCTCGACAGCCAAACCTTGTGCAAACAAGTCTTCATAGAACTGGATAAAAGCCGGATGCTCAATGATGCTCAGCATGTCAATATAGGTCTTGGGCTGACTATGCAGTTGGAGCACTCGTTTGCGGTCATCCTCCTTGATACTCTGATATTCAGGTTCTCGCCACATCAGGCGCAAACCGCGACCAATAATTTGCTCCAACAGGATAGGTGCTTCTGATGAACGCAACGGCACTATCACGCAGATGTTATTTACATCAAATCCTTCACGCAACATCAATACTGACACAATCACCTTTGGCTTCTGGTATTTGTCAATGTCGAAAAGTTTCTTCTTGGTCTCTTTCCACTCTTCTTCCGAAACTTCGCCTTTGGCATTGCTGTCAATCGTAACGACTTCATCTTGTGCCAGTCCTTCGTCCAGCATCAGTTGGTTCACGTATGGCGCAACCGATGTGTCTTCACAGATGACGAGCATCTTCGGATTTTTCTTTTCATCGACAGCCGTAAACTCCGTTTCCAGTTTCTTCAGTTTAGCCAGGCCTGCACGGAGCATCAGCCGTTGTCCGTCGCTTAAATCGCAGACCTTATTACGTTCATCGCGTAAAGCCTTGTAGTCCAAGTCTTTTAGCTCTGTCAGTTCCTGACGGCGGTCGAGCAACAGAGTCTTAACCAATCCTTTGCGCATAGCCGTTGCCAAGTCGAAGTCAACAATGATATGAGGGAAGAAACATTTCTGTACTTTCTTGCCTGAACCACGTTGGTCGTAGGGCGTGGCAGAGAAGTCTATCTGGAAGAATCGATCACCTTTCTTTTCGGCAATGACATTAAGTCCCTTCTGCCATTCCACTTCTTCAATCTCGCCATTGCGCTTCAGTTCGTGGATGTGGTGAGCCTCGTCGTTGATGACCATGATATCGTCAAACTCAGCCAGATATTCCAGTTCCGAGCCTCGCAGATAGCGGCGATCCAACATACCCAAATCGTTACCTGCCGCCTTGCCCGGACGGATAGGCAGTAACTCGTTGATGATGTCAGGCACATCCATCTGCTGTGATTCCGTTGGTTGCTCATTTATTTGGTTTTCAAACAGATGCCAGTTTGTCAGGGCTATCAATCCGTCACCTGTGGTCTTGCGTCCGATGCCTTCTTCCTTCGTCACCACATTGTTCTGGATAAACGAGAATACCTCCTGCCGATAGTGTACAGGAATGAAGACTTCCTGATTCAGATAGAAATCGTTCGTCTCAATATCCCGTTCCTCCTTCTCTCTTTGCATCCGTCCGCAGAAGGCATCCAGCAGTCGGTCATAGACTATCAAGCCTGGTGCCACAATCAGAAAGTTCTTCGTGAAGCGTCCTGAAGGCACGTCTTCGTGTCTCGCGTTCAGCATCTGCCACAACAGCAGGGCATGCATCACCCACGTCTTACCCGTACCCGTTGCCATCTTCACGGCATACTTCGGCATCTGATATTTCTTTTGTCCTAAGGTGCTTAAGTCAACCACTGGCATCAAGTCGGGCGTCAGTTGCTCATAATACTCCATCACATTCCTTACACCCATTACTTCGTGCAGATACACGATGTTGAGGATAGCCTGCCGCTGCCCGGCATGGAAGTTACGATGACGTAGCGAACAATATTCCTCCGAGAACCAGAACTTCAATAACTCTTGTGTGGTAGGTGTCACTTGATCCATCAGTTCGCCACTCTCCCATGCTGCATTTACCGTCTCACTCAGTCGCTTGGCAAGTTCCAGCGAAGCATTCATTCCATTTGTCTTCATACGCTCTCCACCACTTGACTTTCAAATCCAAACACATCTACCGCCTTGATGCAAACTTTTCTCTCTGCCTTGTGCGGCACTCTGAGACGAGTCTTATAAACACAATGTAGCGGATCGTTGTCATTATCCACATTCTCACGATAGTCCTGCCACGTAGAACGGAACGTAACGCCGTCATAGTCAGGGTCGATGCTCCAGTATTCTATCAGACTGAGCGGGTCGCGCTCCAACACCTGTTGCAGTTTCTCCTTGTCCTTATCGTCCAACGGGATGTTGTCAGGCGATAGCAGCACGTAGTTCTCCAGCTCCACGTCTATCTCGTCTTGCTCGCCATTCTGCTTCACTACCAATGGCTTCGCCACCAAGTATTGCAGCGACGAGAAGCGAACAGAGCGGTCGTCTATCAGCTTCTTATAGCCCTTCTTCGCCAGTTTATCCAGCAGGTCTGGTGGTATCACAAGCACCTCCACGTTAGAATCCTGATACTTCTGAATGGCCTGCGAAATATCGAAGGCGAAGTTCCAACCCAGCACGACCACCTTTTCCCAGTCGCCACCTAACAGGCTGGCCTTAGCCTCAACAGCGCGACGAATCGTAGCGGCTGTCGTCAGTCGGTTGGGCGAGTCCACCATCACCAGTGTTCTCGTACCTTTTATATATCCGAAGTTACGGTCGTTCGTCTGCTCTGGGGTAAAGGGCAGTGCGCCATACAGCCCTAACACCACTTGGCTCAAGTCGCCCACATGCTTATAGCGCTTGTTGTTCTTAAACGCCTCCTTCTGATAGTCGCCAATACTCTGATAGAGGAAGGGCTTCACTTCTTGGTCTATGAATCGTTTGCGCATCACCAACGAGGCAGGCTTGCCAATGTCGCAGGTTATCCAGCGCCTGCCCAACCGCTCGGCCACTGCTGCCGTTGTGCCGCTGCCGCCAAAGAAGTCGCAAACGAGGTCGCCTTCGTTACTACATGCATTAAGAACCCTTTCCAACAAAGCCTCAGGTTTTTGTGTTGCATACCCAACTCTTTCTTCCTTATTCTTAGGATCTACTGCCTTTATGTCCCATACAGAATCTATTGTATTTCCTTCTATCTTTAGAATTACATCATTAGGACCAGGCTTACGATGATTCTCTTTGACAAAGCGATTATAATAGCCTTTAAAGCGTGAGTCTGTTTCGGGATAATTGGCTCCAGTTATTTCGTTGTTCTCATTTAAATACTCATTCCACCTTGTAAAGTCTATAGTTTCTTCTGCATTATTATCTTTTAGAAGGTGGAATGTAGAATTATTTGACTTGGAATATAAAAAAATGTTGTCATGCTTCCTTGGAAAGTATGCTTTTACTTGCCCTTGGAAAGTCTGATAATGCCAAATGATTTCATTCTTAAAATTGTCTTTGCCAAATATTTCATCAAGAAGAAGTTTTATATATGAAGCTACATGCCAGTCAATATGAACAAGTAGGTTTCCTTTGTCAGATAGAAGTTCCCTCATAAGAATAAGTCTGGGATATATCATTCTTAGATACGAAATTGTTCCTTGCTCCCAAGTATCCGCATACGCAAACTGCTCAATAACTGTTGGCTTCTGCTGAATATCTGTTCCTGGTAGAGAAATCTTAGTCCGATAATCAGCCTTCGAGTCAAACGGCGGATCAATATAAATCAAATCGACCTTGCCGCGAAGCGAGGGCAACCCCGTCTGAGCATCGCCAGCCAGAAGGGCCTGCATAGCCAAGAGATTGTCACCATAGATGAGGCGGTTCATCCACTCCCCATTGCCTCCAGCCATATTGAAGGCATTGGGAATCTGCGGCGTACTGCCCTTGAACAGCCCGCTTACATCTTTACTCGGCAGCACCAGTTCGTTGGTCTGCAGACCAATCTGAGTACCACTACTCAGCCGCTCCAGTATCTGAGCAGCCTCACGCCTGCCTTCGCTCACGATGCGAGGCAGTTCTTCAATCAATGATTTAGCCATGTAGCATTATAGTTTTATAATGCGTCGAGCCAATAAACAAATGTTCCTACAAGTACGGACATAAAACGTGGACGCTCTCGCTGTCCAACGTTCAAGGTACTTGCAGGAAACCTATATACAGAAAACAGGAAAACGCCCACCATATCTGTAGGCGTTACCATTATTTCCGTATATGTTCTTTCCACCTGCAAGTTTCTGAACGTTTTGAATAATAGCCAACGCTAAAGTTTAACCCACTAAAGTCGCGCCGGCACCTCCACCGAGGCTCATCGCCAGCGTTCAAGGGGCAAAGATACGAAAAGTTTTGGAAATAATATAAGTTATAGAGGGAATAATTGAAGTTATTAGTGAATATTTTACATCTTCGTCGTCAATTTGGCCTCTTTCTTATATTTATAATAAGTACGATCACTTATTCTCAAAGACTTTACAATTTTAGCCTTATTCTCCTTGTCAGTTTTAGAGGGATTATACAAACGGACAAAACTATCAAATATCCTTTGTGCATCCATATATCTAGCATCATTTGCTACTGCAGTTTGGGGGATTTTTGATAATATAGGCTCCCTATTATTTATATTATCTTTGCTACTTTCTATGGGTATTTTTTGCTCTTCTTGACTTAATTCTATCCATTTTTGTGTGTTTGACCCCATTTTTTCACAATTTTGCGCATTTTTTTTACCCTTCCCGAGGCGGTATTTTGTATTTTTTGCATTTTTTCTTCTATACGTGCGAAACTCTTTCACGTGCTCACCAATAGTGTCGGGAGAGCGTTTTACTCCCGTTTTATTTTCCAAAATTTTTGCCAGATTCCGATTACTGGCTCCTTTTTCAATATGTGGCATAAGAATATTAACCCATTCTCGCCACTGATGGACATGGTACTGTCTACGTGCTTCACCTAACAATTGAGATAAAGTAATCCCGCGTTTTTCTGCTTCCGACCGATTGACCATAAAAGCACATTCGTCTTTTTTTATTTCAGCGACGATAAGCGTCTCCATATCTTCTTTACTCTCTTGATAAACCTCACGTGCTATGTCCATCACGGCCTTGGGAGTTATATATTCCTCACCCTGACAGGTCGTGCCATTCAATTCCTCATTGCAATAGGCAAAATGGAACAGATATATAGCATGGAATACCAGTTGGTCTATAGTGAGTTCGAAGTTATTCATATAAACAATCAGTTCAAGTTGCGCTTTCAATATGCGTCTTCTATGTTCATGGTTGTGCCACTTCTTGACTTCACTCTTCGGTTTGTTTCCATTTATTTTCGGTTTGTTAATCCATCGAAAACGCAAGCGAATAAAATCTTTTGGCGGAATAATATATGCCTTATCAGTAGCCTGATAGTCGACCTTGGTCTGAAAACGGATGTGATAGTATCGACGGAAGTTATTGACTATTTCTTCAAAGTCCATTTGAGAGTCAAGACAATCCATACGAAGCCGGCCCCAGACTTTTGGGCGGAGCACTTTTTCTTCTTTTTCATGTTTTACAATGGTCGACTTTACTGTAGGTTGTTGAACTGTTGGCTCATTGACATAAGAAGGTTCAAAGTCCAACGGCTCATATATCATCCATGAGTATTCCAACGCTGCAAAGTTGGGATTACCAAAGAAAAAACGCGATCTATCACGCGAAATATCGTCAATGGGCACATTGCATTCTCCATGTTCTGCTAAGACGCGTCTGACATCGTCGACGATTTTATCAGCGATTTTGCAAAAACCATCGTAATTCTCCATCAAGATATTGAAGAAATAGAATAATCTGTATCGGTTTTTGTGTCCATTCTTTTTGTGCGACTGAGTAGTCATGCTAAAAGTCGGAGTCATGATAAGGGAGTTATGCATGGTTTCCATGGTAACGTCCGCATCATCTATATCCACTCCTATCCAACAGCTACCCTTCCACTTATCTTTAAAGGTAAAACCTTTTTGTCGCTTATATGAAGTAACCCCATGATAAATTTGTCCCAAACAGCGGCCGCAAGTTAACTCAAAAGCTAACGTGTAGACAGGAATGTAAATATTTCTAAACGACAATTCATAAATGCGATGATTCCCCAAATCATTGTCAAACTGAATGATTTCTTTATCTTCAGTCTTTACGACATCCTGCTGTTCACTCAAACTAACTTGAACGATTTGTTCTTTTTTATAAAACATAACTATCTTATAAAAAAATTATAATATAATATCCCGAATTAAAATATAATCCTGAATAGGCTTCTTTGGGAGTCCGCCTTGGGCGGACTTGTAGGGAGGCTTGGGCGGACTACACGAAAGCCTTGGGCGGACTGTCCGGCATGGAACAGAGGGGCGATAGTCCGAAACACGACGGATTATGGTACACCGAATGTTTCGAAGATGAGTGACACCTCGGCGGGCATGAAGACCCGACGAGAATGCGAGACCAGTTCTGCCGTTGAGGGACTCTCACGAAGTAAATCCTTCAATCGTCTCCATGCAGAGCGAGGCGTAATAGCAGGGAAATACAGCTGAGCCAGTTCCATTCTGCCATATGTCTTAATTAATTTTTCCATAGTGCAAAGTTACGAAAATTAAAGGATACTACCAAATATTTTGTAAAATAAATTATATTAAATTTCTTTAAGTTGCTTGAAGTTGCAATAAGGGGATTTGCAGCAGCAAAAAAATATTGTTTTTAAAGGAAATATCGTAATTTTGTAGTGCCTCTTAAAGGTTTTATATTTTATGTTTAATAATTAAAGATTTTTTATTATGGCAAAGGAAAACATTGCTTTTATGGTAAATCTGCGGAAGAACATCGTTCCAGGTTCTGAGATGGAGGGGCGTTACTACCCCGAAGCAGAGAGTAAAGAAACCTTATCAACCAAGGGATTCGCCAAACATGTCAGTGATCATGGAGGTTCATTGGTGAACTATGAATTGATGCAGTTAGTGTTGGGTTCCATCGTCAAGTGCTTAAAGGAAATGATGGCACAAGGACAACCTGTCAAGCTCGATGGGCTTGGCACATTCCGTCCGACGGTGACTTCGGTCAAGAGTGGTGCCGCCAGCATCGAGGAGGCTCTGCGCATGGGTGTTAACAACATGGTGGTAGGTGTGAACTTCGTGTTCATCCCTGAGAACGCCCAGGGCGAGGAGATCACCTCGAAGAAGTTCAAGGAGCAGTGCTCACTGCAGTTCGCCTATCTGGTGGAGACCGTCAAAAAGGTCATCAATGGCAAGGAGAAGTCGTACACGGTACGCACACCGCTCTCAGCATGGGATGTGGCTCAGAATGAAACCGCCACCGGTACTTCTGAAAGTGGTTCCACCACCGGCAGCAGTTCTCAGGGCACTGGCACTGGTGGCGACAACACTGGCGGTGACAACCAGGGTGGTGGCGACAGCGGTAGCATCATCGATGGTACGGACGAAGGGTGATTTTTAGGCACGGATAGACACGGAATACACGGAATTTTTTAAGGCAAAAAACAGTGGCCATCCGTGGCCATCCGTGACAAAAAAAAAGAATTTAATCTTTAATCTATGAAACGAGAGACTTGGAAGATGATTTTGCAGTTCGTGGTTAATATACTGACGGCTGCGCTGACGGCACTGGGTACGACCAGTTGCATGGGGCACGGACCTTTTTAAGTGGTAAGAGTGAGGAGGTCCCGCTGACTGGGTTTTGCTGGTCGGCGGGACTTTTTTTGGTTTTTCTCTCGATTTGCACTACCTTTGACCTGCGGTCTTAGGTACTCACGCTCGAGAAAACTCAAAATTCTTTTGGTTTTCTTCTCGCTTATTCGTACCTTTGTCGACATGATAACATATCCGATAGCGAAAATCAATCTGGGACTGAACGTGGTGGAGAAGAGAAGCGACGGTTACCACAACCTGCAGACGGTATTCTACCCGGTTCCCGTCAAGGACGCACTGGAAGTGCAAGAAATGGACGAGGGGTTCCCCTCAGAGGTGGACTGTGACCTGAAAGTGACGAACATCGTCATTGAGGGCGACGAGCAACGTAACCTGGTGGTAAGGGCATACCGGCTGCTGAAGGAGGACTTCCCCACCCTGCCCCGTATTCACACTCACCTGTGGAAAGGTATTCCGACACAGGCTGGCATGGGTGGCGGTTCGAGTGACTGTGCTTTTATGATTACCCTGCTGAACAGGATGTTCCATCTGGGCTTGACTACGGAGCAGATGGAGGGCTATGCCGCTCGGCTGGGTGCCGACTGTGCTTTCTTCGTAGCGAGTCGTCCGGCGTATGCAGAGGGGATTGGTGAACGGTTGCAGCCCATTGCGCTGGACTTGAGCGGATGGCATATCGCTGTGGTGCGCCCCGACATCCCTGTGCCGACGAAGGAAGCTTTCTCGCGCATCCGTCCGCACTATCCGCAGATGAACTGTCGCGAGGCGGTGATGCTACCGGTGGAGACGTGGAAGGAGACGCTGGTCAACGACTTCGAGGAGAGTGTCTTCGCCCTGCACCCCGAGATAGGTGCCGTGAAGGATGAGCTATACAAAATGGGCGCCACCTATGCAGCCATGTCAGGCTCAGGCAGCGCCCTATTCGGACTCTTCAAGGAACGGCCTGCCGCTGTGGAACAGGCTTTCCCGGATATGTTCAAGCAATTACTTGTCCTCTAGCAAGGCAGAGGTGCGCACGCGGCTGAGCGTCTCGGGCGTCATCTGCAGATAGCTGGCTATATAGACCAGCGGAGCGCGCAATACCAGTTGCGGTGAGCGCTTGACGAGTTTGGCGTAACGCTCGGGAGCAGACTCGAAGCGCAGCATGTCGGCATGTATCTGCGAGATGATGAGCGACTCCTCGAGAATTTTACGGTAAAGCATCTGGATATTGACATTGCGCACAGCCTCATGTTCCAGACGCGACTTAGGCATGGCATAGATAATGGTGGGCTCGAGGGCCTGTATCTGCTGGCGGCTCGGCTCTTCCTTGAAGAGGCTCTCGATGCACATGCAGATGGTGTTCTCCGTAGCCATGTATTCAGTCAGTTCTTTTCCATTCTTATAATAAAACTGGCGCACCAATCCTTTGACGACCCAGTAGATGTTCGTACACACATCACCTTCCTTGAGGATAATCTCGCCCTTGGCGAACTTCATAGGCACAAGGATGCTCTCCAATACGTCGAGCTCTTCGTGAGTCATCGTACTGTAGCGTCTGGCAAGCTCTCTTGCCACATCGCGCGTTGTCAGTCCAATTGTTGTCATAGTCTTTTTATGGGGATTATAGTTTTTATAAATAATTATTTTAATCTAACTTGAGTACGGCGAGGAAGGCTTTCTGCGGCACCTCCACATTGCCAATCTGCTTCATGCGCTTCTTGCCTCGCTTCTGCTTCTCAAGGAGTTTACGCTTACGGCTGACATCACCACCATAACACTTGGCGGTAACGTCCTTGCGCACCTGCTTCACCGTCTCACGGGCAATGATTTTGGCACCAATCGCAGCCTGAATGGCAATGTCGAACTGCTGACGAGGAATGAGTTCCTTCAGTTTCTCGCACATACGGCGGCCGAAGGTAACGGCATTGTCCTGATGAGTCAGCGTGGACAGCGCATCGACAGGCTCGCCATTGAGCAGGATGTCGAGCTTGGCAAGTTTCGAGGGACGGAACGAATCGATATGATAGTCGAACGAGGCATAGCCCTTCGAAATGCTCTTCAGCTTATCGTAGAAGTCGATGACGATCTCGCCCAGCGGCAGCATGAAACGCAGCTCAACACGGTTGCCCGAGACGTATTGCTGGTCGATGAGCTCGCCGCGCTTGTCGAGGCAGAGTGTCATGATAGGTCCGATGAAGTCGGCTGCCGTGATGATGCTTGCCTTGATGTAAGGTTCCTCAATATGGTCAATCATCGTCTGGTCAGGCAGTCCGGAGGGGTTATGCACCTCCTTGACCTCACCTTGCTTGGTATAGCACATATAGGTTACGTTGGGCACAGTCGTGATCACGTCCATGTCGAACTCGCGGTCGAGTCGCTCCTGCACGATTTCCATGTGCAGCAGTCCGAGGAATCCGCAACGGAATCCGAAGCCCAGCGCGATAGATGTCTCGGGAACGAACGTCAGCGAGGCGTCGTTGAGTTGCAGTTTCTCGAGTGATGCGCGCAGGTTCTCGTAGTCGACGGGGTCGATGGGATAGACACCGGCAAAGACCATCGGCTTGACTTCCTGGAATCCCTCAATGGCTTTCTGGCATGGGTTCTGGATATGGGTAATGGTGTCGCCCACCTTGACTTCCTTGGCATTCTTGATGCCCGAGATGATATAGCCTACCTCGCCGGTGCGCAACTCCTTACGGGGTATCATGTCCATCTTCAGCACACCGACCTCGTCGGCAACATACTCCATTCCGGTATTGAAGAACTTCACCTTGTCACCTTGGCGGATAACACCGTTGGTAATCTTGAAATAGGCGATGATGCCGCGGAACGAGTTGAACACGGAGTCGAAGATGAGTGCCTGCAACGGGGCTTGCTCGTCGCCCACGGGATGCGGGATGCGTTCGACAACGGCATTGAGGATGTCCTCGACACCCTCACCGGTCTTGCCTGACGCACGCAGGATGTCAGAACGGTCACAGCCGATGAGCTCGATAATCTCGTCCTCCACCTCGTCGGGCATTGCACTGGGCATGTCAATCTTGTTGATGACCGGAATGATTTCCAAGTCGTTGTCGATGGCCATATAGAGGTTAGAGATGGTCTGCGCCTGAACGCCCTGTGTTGCATCGACCACCAGAAGGGCTCCCTCGCAGGCTGCGATGGAACGGCTCACCTCGTAGGAGAAGTCGACGTGTCCCGGGGTGTCGATGAGGTTCAGTATATATTTCTCACCATCCTTCACATATTCCATCTGGATGGCGTGGCTCTTAATTGTTATGCCGCGCTCACGCTCGAGGTCCATGTCGTCGAGCATCTGCCCATCGGTCACCTGTATCGTCTTGGTGAACTCGAGCAGACGGTCTGCCAGCGTGGACTTTCCGTGGTCGATATGTGCGATGATGCAAAAGTTTCTTATATGATTCATGCTGGATTTATGCACAATTTGCTGCAAAGATACAAAAAATTTCTAATTTCCTTGCCTCTTTGACATTTTTTTTGTTTTACAGCTTGGGCATGTGGAATTGGTAGCCTTGTTCGAAGACCTCCTTGACGGTGTTGATTTCCAGGAATTTGGTGGCGCCGCCCATGCCGATATTACCACTGAGGTAGGCTATCTTATCGTCCAGTTCGACATAGCCTTTCTGACGCAGCATGCGAACGGCCGCCTGGAAGAGTTGCTCGCTGGAGATATGGTCTTTCTGGAAAACGGGGATGACACCATACGACAGGTTGAGCAGGCGTTGCAACTTGTCGTTATAGCAAATGGCAAGAACGGGGTGCGGACCACGGAAGGCAGCCAAGGAACGCGCCGTAGTGCCTGTGGTGGAATCGGTGATGATGCCCTTCACGCCGAGTTTCTCGGTAGCTTCAATAGCACTATGCGCCATAAACTCGCGGATATCGCAGTCGGGCGACAGGGCGATATCAATAGGATTGACGGCACGGTCGTGCTCAGCCTGTTCGGCAATAGACGCCATGGTGCGAACGGCCTCGACAGGATACTTTCCGCTGGCTGTCTCGCCGGAGAGCATCAGGGCGTCGGCACAGGAATAGATGGCATTGGCGATATCGGTCACCTCGGCACGCGTAGGACGCGGATTGTTGATCATGGTGTGCAGCATCTGAGTCGCCACAATGACGGGTTTCTTCTTCTCAACACACTTGCGGATAATCTGACGCTGGATGCCAGGGATGCGCTCGATGGGCACCTCGATACCCAGGTCGCCACGGGCTATCATAATACCATAGGAGGCATCGATGATTTCGTCGATATTGTCGACACCCTCCTGGTTCTCTATCTTTGAGATAATCTTGATGTCGGAGTTATAAGCGTCCAGAATGGCCTGAACAGCACGCACATCAGCTGCGGAGCGCACAAAGGAATGGGCGATGAAGTCGATGTCCTGGTCAATGGCCAGCATGATATTCATACGATCCTTGCTGGTAAGCGCAGGCAGCGCAATATGACGGCCGGGCACGTTGACACTCTTATGGGAACCCAGCACACCGTCGTTGGTAACCTTGGCGATGACCGAGGGTCCGTTAATTCCGATGATCTCCATGTCGATAGCACCGTCGTCAAACAGCACATGATCGCCTTCCTGCACGTCGGCAGCAAAGTTCTCATAAGAGAGGTTGACGATGTCGTGCGTAGAGTCGACTTCCGGTCGTCCGAAGAGCTTGACGACGTCGCCGGCCTTATAACTGATAGGGTCGGCACAACCGGTTGTTCGCACCTCGGGCCCCTTGGTGTCGATAAGAATACCAATATGGCGACTAACCTCGCGCACGTTCCTTATTATATTCTTTATACCTTCCTCTGAGGCATGAGCGGTGTTCATCCTGACTACATTCACCCCTGCATTAAACAACTGCCGTATGAATTCCACATCGCAACGGCGATCACTCACAGAGGCTACAATTTTCGTTTGTTTCATATCTATAATGTGCTATTTTAGACTGCAAAGTTACGAAAAATATATTTTTTTAGAAAAAAAAGCAGATAAAATTTCTATATCTCACTGAAAAACAGTATCTTTGCAGTCCGAAAATGAAACATAGAAAATTAATAATCATATAGAGAATATGACAAAAGCAGATATTATTGAGAAAATCACCGAGGACACCGGCCTGCCCAAAAAGGATGTTGCAGCTACTGTTGAAGCCTTTATGGAAGAGATTCGTAACGCAATGTCCGTCAAGAAGGAAAATGTCTATTTGAGAGGATTTGGCACTTTCAACATCAAGCGTCGTGCACAGAAGACAGCGCGAAACATTTCGAGAAACACGACCATGGTGATTGCCGCTCACGACTTCCCTGCATTTAAGCCCGCCAAGAGCTTTATCGAGAAAATGAAATAATAGAAATTCACATTTTAAATATTTTAAGTATTATGCCAAACGGAAAGAAAAAGAAGGGCCACAAGATGGCTACTCACAAGCGTAAGAAGAGACTGCGCAAGAATCGTCATAAGAGCAAGTAAATTACTTGCCTAAACGGCGCAGAAAGAAAAAAAATTGAAAGGAGTGTTGTCGAGCAATCGGCACATTCCTTTTTGTTTTAAAACAGCTAAAATCAGTTAGTTAGAAATGACAAGTGAAGTAATCATTGATGTCCAGCCGAAGGAGATATCCATCGCCCTGCTCGAAGACAAGAACCTGGTGGAATACCAGAACGAGAAGCGCGAAGAGGCTAACTTCTCGGTAGGCAACATCTATCTTGGCAAAGTGCGCAAACTCATGCCTGGACTCAACGCCTGCTTCGTAGAAGTAGGTTCCGAAAGAGATGCTTTCTTGCACTATCTGGACTTAGGCACTCAATTCAGCTCTTATGAGAAATACCTGAAACAGGTACAGAGCGACAGAAAGAAACTTTATCCCATTTCGAAAGCCAGCAGACTGCCTGACCTGCCCAAGGAGGGAAGCGTGGCTACCACTTTGAAGCAAGGCCAGGAAATTCTGGTACAGGTAGTCAAGGAACCTATCTCAACAAAAGGTCCCCGACTAACCTGCGACCTCAGCCTCGCTGGACGATACATGGTCCTCATACCCTTTGGCGATAAAGTATCGGTTTCATCAAAAATCAAAAAAGGCGAAGAACGCACCCGACTAAAACAGCTCGTGCAAAGCATCCGTCCCAAGAACTTCGGCGTCATCGTACGTACATCGGCCGAAGGGAAACGGGTTGCAGAACTGGATGCCGAGATGAAAATTCTGGCCAAGCGATGGGACGACACCATCACCAAGGTACAGAAAGCCACCACGACGCCACAACTCGTATTCGAGGAGACAGGACGTGCTGTAGCACTGTTGCGCGACCTGTTCGACCCGACCTACGACGGCATCTACGTGAACGACGAAAGCATCTGCCAGCAAGTACGGGACTACGTTGCCATGATTGCCCCTGAGAAGAAGGATATCGTTAAGTTGTACAAAGGAACGGTGCCCATCTTCGACAATTTCAACGTGACGAAGCAAATCAAGTCGTCATTCGGACGCACCGTGAACTATAAACGCGGAGCGTACCTCATTATCCAGCACACGGAAGCAATGCATGTCGTCGACGTTAATTCGGGCAATCGCACTCGCGCCGAAAATGGTCAAGAGGCCAATGCACTGGAGGTGAACCTCGGTGCTGCCGACGAGTTGGCTCGCCAGCTGCGACTGCGCGACATGGGCGGCATCATCGTGGTCGACTTCATCGACATGAACTTGGCCGAAGACCGCCAACTGCTCTATGAGCGCATGTGTAAGAACATGCAGAAAGACAGAGCACGCCACAACATCCTGCCACTGTCGAAATTCGGACTGATGCAAATTACGCGTCAGCGCGTCAGACCAGCCATGGATGTAAACGTAGAAGAAACCTGCCCCACCTGCTTTGGAAAGGGGAAAATCAAGTCGTCAATCCTGTTCACCGACCAACTTGAGAGCAAAATTGACCGCCTAGTAAACAAGATAGGCATCCACAAGTTCTATTTGCACGTTCACCCCTATGTAGCCGCCTACATCAACCAGGGACTCATGTCGCTGAAACGCAAATGGCAAATGAAATACGGTATGGGCATCCGCATCATACCATCGCAGAAACTGGCATTCCTGCAATACGAGTTCTATGACAAGAACCAACAGTTCATTGACATGCAGGAAGAAATAGAGACCAACTGTTAGACACTAAAACCAGCAGCCATGACAACACTGAAGGCTCTTTTCTGGATATGTGCATTCATCGTATGCTATACTTATCTAGGCTACGGGGTGTTGCTGTGGCTGCTGGTTAAACTAAAACGCATCTTCAAGAGTGAGACACCTCAACAGGTGCTTCCCGACGAAGACGCCCTGCCCCATGTTACCTTCCTTGTCTGCGCCTTCAACGAACAAGACATGGTGGACATGAAGATGGCAAACACCCTACAATTGGAATACCCCAAAGAGAAACTACATATCATGTGGGTAACGGACGGATCGACTGATGACACCAACGCCTTTCTTCAACATTACCCGCAAGTAGAAGTCGTCTACACCCCGGAACGCAAGGGAAAGACGGCTGCCCTGAACCATGGCATCAGCAAGGCGAAAAGCGACATCACGATTATGACCGACGCCAATACCATGGTCAACAAGGAGGCTGTGAAGGAGATTGTACGCTGCATGCTAGACCCACAGGTGGCCTGCGTAGCTGGCGAGAAAAGGGTCAAGGCCAGACAAGACGGACAAGGTGCCGCAGAAGGAGAAGGACTCTACTGGCGCTACGAGAGCACACTAAAACGGCTTGACGCAGAACTATACTCCACCATGGGGGCTGCCGGAGAACTGAATGCTATTCGCACCCGCCTGTACCAGCCCATGCCCGAGAACACTCTTCTTGACGACTTTATGATGTCCATGCGCATGGTGGACGAGGGCTACCGCATAGCCTATACACCGAAAGCCTATGCGATGGAATATGGATCAGCCAACCTCGTGGAAGAGGGGAAACGCAAAAGACGTATCGCAGCAGGCGGACTTCAGAGTTGTTGGTGGCTGCGAAGGATGATGAACCCGTTGCGCCAACCAGTGGTAGCATTCCAGTTCATCTCTCATCGGGTTCTGCGCTGGACCATCACCCCTTTCGCCCTCATGGCGCTCGTCCCAATCAACGTCCTACTGGTATTCATGAACGCGGGAATAATCTATACAATTGCGTGGGCGCTACAAATACTTTTTTACGCTGCGGCATACTTCGGCTATCGCATGATTTTGAACAATCGCAAGAACAAAATGCTATATGTTCCTTATTATTTCCTATTTATGAACCTCAACGTATTCAGCGGAATACGATATCTGGCAACCCACAAAAACAGAGGAAGTTGGGAGAAAGCACAAAGAGCCTAATAAAAAATATTAAAAAGTTTCGTCGTTTGATATTTATTTGTTATTTTTGCAACGGCATAATTATTTTTTTTTGAGACTAAAGAAATACACATAATGGATTTAGACGAAAAAGAAATCCTGCTACAGAAACTGGCAGAAATCAATGCAAAGAAAATAGCTGCAGAAACAGAGCTGGAGATTGCCCGAAAGAAACTGGCAGAATACGAAGAAAAGACGAAGAAAGCAGAGAATGCGAGTCGCATGAAATCTCTCTTCCTCGCCAACATGAGCCATGAAATCCGCACACCCCTAAATGCAATCGAAGGATTCTCAAGAATCATGGCAGAGACGGATTCTGCTGATGAACGCATGAAATACATGGAAATTGTTGAAAGCAACAACAACCGACTGATGGCGCTCATCAACGAGATTCTTGACCTCTCACGTGTGGAAGCCGGCGAACTGACCATCAAGAAGGGCATGACTGACTTGAGCGAGCTGTGCAAGAGCCTGAAGATGATCTTTAAGTTCCGCTGCTCAGAGGGCGTTGACCTCATCTGGACGCAACCGAACATGAAGGTGACGCTGAATACTGACGTCAACCGACTCACGCAGGTATTCTCCAATCTCATTAGCAACGCGCTGAAACACACCACAAAGGGAAGTATCACCTACGGATACCGACTAATCAACGACGGTCAGGAGGTAGAGTTCTTTGTTTCTGACACAGGAACAGGCATATCACCTGAGGATCAAAAGCATATCTTCGAAACCTATGTATCACGCGACGCAGAAAAACAGGCCGGATACGGACTGGGACTGGCGCTGTGTAAAATCATCATTGAGAAGATGAAAGGTACCATCTCGTGCAACTCCAAACTGGGTGAAGGCTCAACATTCCGCTTCATTCTGCCTTTCGAAGGTACAATTGGAGGCATGACAAAGAGCAGGAGTATCACCACCACCAATTCACGCACTATCAGAGTCAGCACGAAGACTGACGTGAAGAACGCACCGCTCATTCTGGTTGCCGAGGACGAGGACAGCAACTACGAACTGGTACGCATCGTATTAAACAAACGCTACAGACTGCTACGTGCCAGAAACGGTATCGAGGCTGTTACCTATTGCGAAGAAGAACATCCCAAATTGGTTCTGATGGATATTCGTATGCCAGATATGAACGGACTGGATGCCACCCGTATCATCAAGGAGGTAAACAGTCAGATTCCCATCGTTGCACTTAGCGCCTATGCTTTCGACGAGAACATCAGAGAAGCCAAAGAAGCTGGCTGCGATGAATTCCTTGCCAAGCCTTTTAGGGTAGAAGACCTCCTGGATTTGGTTCAGAAATACGTTAAACAATAAGACTCACACATCATAAACATGGGAAAATTAGCTGTATACAAGTATTTATCCATGATGTTTCTGGTGATACAAGTTGTAGCAACTGTATTCACCATTGCCGGACTCTACGGAGGTGACGTCACTCCAATAGGCAACACTGCTAGATCCATGCTAGTCTACATTCTGCCCGCCATGATTGGAATTAACATATTGTTAGCCATATACTGGTTGGCGCGACGACGCTGGCTTTTCTTAGCCATACCCGTTATCACCATTGCCTGCTGTATTCCTTATATCGGCACGCTCGTCCAGTTCCGGTCGCTAGCCAAAGATGCTGACGCCACAAAGGGGCTGAAAGTAGCCTCATACAACGTAGCGCTCTTCGGAAAAGAGACGTCAGGATTCATGGCACAGGACATCTTGGCTGAGATGCGCCGTCAGAAAGTCGATGTCCTCTGCATGCAGGAGTACAGCAATATCAGCGGTGACAAGAAGAATTCGGATTCTTACAAGGAATATTTCCCTTATATGGCAAAAGGGCGCGAAGACATGGTTATCTATAGCCGATACCCCATCAAAGCCAATAAGACGATTCTCTTTGACTACACTAACAACAGTGCCATGTGGGCAGACATTGACGTCAAAGGAAAGGAAATACGCGTATTCAATATCCATCTGCAGACAACAGGAATCAACAGGACCCTGCATCAGGCTGCAAAACTACAGAACCAGGATTATGACGTTAGCAACAGCCGCGTCCTCAGCGCTATCTTCGGAAATTACACGATGGGCATGTTGTTCCGTTCTTCACAGGCAAACATCGTAGCCAGTGAGCAGCGTGCGTCAGAAAAGCCCGTCATCACCTGTGGAGACTTCAACGACGTGCCTTACTCGTACGTCTACAATACGATACTAGGGAACATGGTTGACGGCTTTAAGGAATGCGGAAGCGGATGGATGCACACCTTCAGAGGGAAGAAAGCCGTACGCATCGACTACATCTTCCACTCTTCCTCGCTCAAAGGACTATCCTATTATATTTCAGACTTGACTTATTCCGACCACTATCCTGTATTTATGAAGATAGCCCTGTAAAACACAGGGCTATCTTTCTATTCCAGAGCGTCTATCAAATCTTCACTTTCCAGACACGTCCGCTTCTGGCATTTATTTCCATGCGGACGGCGCCATCTTTCTTCATGTTCATCGCCAACTTCTCCTTGGTCAGCAAATCGACAGCAATGGCTTTCTTCTCTTTCAGCTGAAGATAGTCGAAAGCGTGAGCAGGAATGTGCACATCAATCGTAACGTCAGCATCATCAAAGTTCACTGCCACAAGCAGCAACTCGCCCTGCGTATAGCGCAAGAAGGCATATTGACGCTGCAAATCGCCGTTCACATACATCAGGTCAAAGAAAGCACCATCGCTGATGGCTTTCTCCTGACGAGCTATCTGCATCGTCTTCACATGGATGTCGTAAAGCGCCTTTTCTTCATCTGTCAACTGACCATTGGCGGCACGACACAGGGTGTCAACACTCCAATAGTCGAAAATGGTGGTGCGACCATCACGACCACTGAATCCCTCACTGTCCATTCCGCGCTCACCATATTCCTCGCCGGCATACAGCATAAAGGGATTCTGTTGCATCAGCACGGAAGCAAGCATTCCAGGAACGCCCTTGCTGCCGTCAGCAGCAAAGAAATCACTGGCGACACGCTGTTCGTCGTGGTTCTCAAGGAAGTAAAGCATGTGGTCACGGATGTCGTCAGTCTGCTGCCAGGCCTGACTGATTGCATGCGAAGAAGCATGATGGCAGATGACATTACGCATTGTATCATACATTCCAACCTTGTCGTAAAGCCAATCGAAACCAGAGGCTAAATAGTGACGATACTCATTGGGATTGTATACCTCACCGACAAAAACGATTTTCTTGTATTTCTTCTTGACAATGGTTGTTGCATACTGCCAGAATTCAGCAGGTACCATCTCTGCCATATCGCAACGGAATCCGTCAATGCCCTTCTTGGCCCAGAAAAGGAGGATATCAGTCATCTTCTTCCAGGTGTCAGGAATGGGATCGAAATAACCTATACAGCCAGCATAATAATCTACGCCATAGTTTAATTTCACCGTCTCGTACCAGTCGTTCATCCCTGGAGCATTATCAAAATGATCATTACCTGTAGCCTTGGCGGGCTCTTCAAAATAGGGTTCTGACGCGCCTTGATACAAGTCGAAATAGGGAGCAAAACGCTCGCCTGGACAATAATAGAAATTATTCTGTGGATCAAATCCATGTTCCTGGTTATCCATCTCACCCAAATCCTTTACCTTCTTGGGCTTACAGACTGAGTGATACTGGCGAGCCACATGGTTTGGCACAAAATCGATGATCACCTTCAGTCCGGCTTCATGAGTACGTGCCACCAATTGCTCAAACTCATCCATACGATGATTAACATCGACTGCCAGATCTGGATCGACATCGTAATAGTCGGTAATGGCATAAGGCGATCCAGCACGTCCCTTCACAATGGCAGGATGCTGACGAGGAATGCCGTAGGCCGTATAGTCAGTCTGAGTAGCATGGCGAATGACACCCGTATACCACACGTGGCTGACACCCATTTTCTTGATATCCTTCAACACCTCTGGCGTGAAATCCGCCAACTTACCACAACCATTTTCGGCAATCGTACCATGCTCGTTGCGAGAAAGGTTGCGATTGCCGAAAAGACGGGTAAATATCTGATAGATAATTACTTTTTCCATCAACAAAACAGTTTAGGCAATGCCATGAGCACTCACCTCTTTGTTAATCTTGGTGATCATTCCCTGCAAAGCCTTGCCAGGTCCACACTCCGTGAAATCGTCAGCACCATCTGCAATCATGTTCTGAACACACTGGGTCCAACGAACGGAGCTTGTCAGCTGAGCAATCAGGTTCTGCTTGATTTCTGCTGGATCAGTATGGGGCTTGCCGTCAACATTCTGATATACAGGACACTTGGGCGCCTTGATCTCAGTCTTCTCAATAGCGGCTTGCAACTCATCCTTGGCGGGCTGCATCAAAGGAGAGTGGAACGCACCGCCGACCTTCAAGGGCAGCGCACGCTTGGCACCAGCAGCCTTAAGCTGCTCACAAGCTTCGTTGACAGCCTCAACATGACCAGAGATAACCAACTGGCCCGGATTATTATAGTTAGCACAAACCACAATATTTCCCTCACGGTTGATGTTTGCACAAATCTGTTCTACCTGCTCGTCAGGCAAACCGATAATTGCGGCCATTGTCGAAGGCTGAGCCTCGCAAGCTTTCTGCATTGCCATAGCACGTGCGTACACCAACTTCAAACCGTCTTCGAACGAGAGCGCACCTGCAGCAGTCAGTGCAGAGAACTCACCTAATGAGTGACCTGCTGTCATCTTAGGATCAAAGGCGTCACCCAGACAGATTGCACTGATCACTGAGTGCAGGAAAACAGCAGGTTGAGTAACCTTTGTCTGCTTCAAATCCTCATCGGTTCCTTCAAACATAATGTCTGTAATGCGATAGCCTAAAATCTCATTGGCTTTCTCAAACAACTCCTTTGCTTTTTCATTCGTGTCGTACAGGTCTTTGCCCATACCTACAAACTGTGCTCCCTGACCGGGAAAAACAAATGCTTTCATATCTTTTCTATTTCATTTTATAAAAAAAGAGACGCCCTCAATTAAAGTTCGTCTCTCTGCTTCTTGTGACTCCCGCGGGATTCAAACCCACAACCTTCTGATCCGTAGTCAGATGCTCTATTCAGTTGAGCTAGGGAGCCTCATTTCCTTTAAGCGAGTGCAAAGGTACGCACTTTTTATGTAACAGCCAAATATTTCTGCAACTTTTTTAGAAAAAAGTTTGTTTTTCGTCTAAATCGTAACTTTTTTATGAATTATTTCCTCTGATAATGACATAAATGATAACTGGAGCGCCTATTAACGGCGTAACCGCATTTAGGGGAATCACCCCGTTTTCTCCTGGCAAAACACAAAGCAATGAGCACGTCAGCGCAACAATGCTTCCCATGAGTATCGTAGCCGGTAACAAAGAACGGTGGTTGTCGGTACGAAGCAATAGTCGGGTGATATGCGGAACCGCAAGACCTATGAAGGCCACTGGTCCACAGAAAGCAGTAACGATAGCTGTCAACAAACCTGTCACTATCAACAGCCAATTGCGGACACGGATAATATTGACGCCCAGATTCTCAGCATAACGATCACCCAACATGAGCGCATTGAGGGGTTTGATAAGCAATACACTGCCTAACAGTCCTGCCAGGGATACGACAGCAAATGTTGGCATCATTCTTATTGACACGCCTCCAAATGATCCCATACCCCAGACCATATACGACTTCACACCCTCGTCGGTAGCGAAGAAATTGAGCAGCGAGATGGCCGAATTAGAGATATAACCGATCATAATGCCAATAATGAGCAACATCACATTATTGCGCACTAATGTAGAGAAGAAGAAAATGATGGCCATTACTGTCATTGCTCCGACAAAGGCTGCAAGCAACACGGCTACGAAGCCTGACACACTGACGGAGCCTGCAGAAATACTACCCCCAAGCAAGAGCATAACCAGTGCAACACCCAATCCTGCACCACTGTTGATTCCAAACACGCTAGGACCTGCCAACGGATTACGAAAAGCCGTTTGCAGCATAAGTCCGCTAACCGCCAAGGCACCTCCGGCCAACGTTGCCGTGATAGCTTGAGGCAGTCGTGACTCCAAAATGATGTATTGCCACGAAGGTTTCACTTCTTCACCTGACAAAATACGCAAGGTGTCGGACATTGGAATTGTGACCGACCCCACCAGGATATTCAGTGCGAAGAGCACCATAATCACCAGGCTCAACAATATACAATATGCTGTTCCCTTACTCACGTAGTTTCTGATAATAACGCAAAGGCGGCAGATTCAGTATGTCAGGATGCAGAATTTTAATGAAATCGGTAAGCAGCCAGTCGGGACGGAAAGGTGCTTCCTCGTAGAACAATGACAACTCTACATTACACCCATAAGCCTGCTTCTGACGGAAAGCCTTGAACTGACCATAGCCTTGATGCTCGTTGAGGAGTTCGCGATAGGTGATGAGGTGATCGCTGCTAAAACGGAACAACCAGACATCGCACTCCCCTGCCCTCTCCAACACTGTTTCGAAAGGCAACGAAACACTACCGCTATGTTCGTCGGAAGCCCACGGATATTGGCTCTGTGCATCGCACAGCATCTGACCGATGGTGCTACGCCCACCTGGAACATACCACACAGAGCCTGTCACCTTGTCCAAGACTACAGAAGGCTGAACTTTGGAGGTCTTTGCCAATGCCTTGAGCGACTGATAACTGCTGTCGACCACAGCAAACAGGCTGTCGGCACGCGTCTCGCAACCAAAGAGCATGCCATAGAAGCGCATCCACTCGGCTCGCGCCAAGGGGGTGGATTCCATATACTCTGCACACTCTATCAGCGGGATGTCGATGTCCTCCAGCTTACCATAACCACCGCTATTCTCAAAAGGTGAGAGGAAAATGGCATCAGGATGCTGGTCGATGAGTTTCTCGACAACAGGACTCATGGCATCACCACAATCGCTGATGCGACCTTTCTTCACTTGCTCGTGGATATAAGGCACCTTGATATATTTCAAATCGGCCACTCCGGCAATACAATCTTCCCGATGCAGCATCTGAATCAACGCACAATGAACCGTGGTGAACACTACGCTGCGCTTCAACGGTGTGCGGATAACGGTGCCTTGGGGCATGGCGGAAGGCAAGGCTGAATCGGACGGGACAAGGAGGTAGCGATGGAGCACCTTACCCTCGTGCCACGGGTTCTGCAAAATGGCTTCCGTATAGCCGGAATGATGAACAACGGTCAGCTTCTGGGCATATTTGAAAGGAATAGTGTCGCCACCGTCTTGTTGTGCAGTTTGTCTGCCACAAGACGACAGCAACACTATCGTGAGTATTAGATAAAAAAGCTTGCGCATTTAATTATTTCATGATGGTCAGGTCATCAATACACATGTAGGCAGGAGTTGTCAGACCATAGGAGTTGTTCTTGGTTCCAGAGAAAGCAAAGCTCAACGAGACAACCTTGCCCAGACTGCTCAGGTCAGCCCATTGCCAGTCCTTTACATAAGAACCATTAGCAGCCAGTTCAATATCGACAGAAGCCTTTGTTCCGTCAGCCTTTATTCCAGTCACAGTGCACTTCAGCCAGTCAGAGGGCTCAAACTTGCCAGGAGTCATTCCATCACCATTCAGAATAGCATCAACAGTCCAAGCATTGTTGGTATAGAAGAAGCCCTGAACATAAGCACCGCCTTCGATGTCGATCGTTTCACCGTAGGTCTGAACAACGCAGAAGTTCTTGCCAGTATAAGCCTTACCTGTGATGTTGTTGTACTGGTCAGGAGTCGTGGTCTTATAGGTGGTCTCCGTACGGTTGGATATGGCATAACCCGTCCAACTTGACCATGCGGGAATGAAATTGGTGTTGAACGTAACACCTGCCTCCTGATACTTGCAGGCGTATGCATCAGAACCCCAGCTTTCATATTTCGTACCACTCTCGTCACCACTCCAGTATCCGTCACTGTTGAGTTTCTGGTTTTCAAATGAAATCACGCTGACAGTATAAGCCTGAGAACCTGCGTTATCTTCATTTGAACACGATGTAAACGCTGCGCCGCAAACAAAAGCAGCCATTAAAAATAACTTGTTTGTTTTCATAATGTTTTTGTTTTTTGTTAAAAAATAAGTTGTTTATTGTTTGAAAAATTTCTTTCCGTTACGAATGTAAAGGCTTCCACGTTTGGGCTGGCTTACAAGTTGGCCTTGGAGATTGTAGCAGGGAACGTCGGTATTTTCTGCCGAGCGTTGTTCACTGATACCAGTTATTGCCTGACGGATTGATTCAAGAGAAGCCTCCAAATGAATGTCAGAAGCACCCTGTATTTCCGTTGAGGTCTCACCCCACCAGTTTGGTTGTGGACACTTTTGATTCAGCCCCGTATAGACACGCACAAAGTCTACAAAGTCAAGACTAACAGGTTGACGTTTCTCGTCAACAGCCCATCCGATATCAATTCCACATTGCTCATAATTGTAGGAAGTAGCATCAGCAGGATCAGTGAAGTTAGGCATATTATCAGCATATCCATAGCGGAAGCCTACCAACACATAATAATAGGCACTATAACTTTGATCTACTCTCGTTGAAAGGTCAAGCATATTATCCGGCAAACGGGTTCCACGGAAAGTCAGTCCGTCAGGAAGCCATAGGGGATAATACTCCTGAGGGTGCCAAGCGTTAACCCGGTCGATCGTGCCCGTATTCCCATGGTTATCAGTCCAAGGGATATTACCCATCGGATTTTTCCGATAGGTTACCTCATAGTCATATATCACCTTGCCAACACTATCCACATCGCAACTGCCACTGATCTCATACCACGGATCGTCAGGCAATCCATTTCCATTCACGTCCTTCGAGACCATCACGATGCCTGCCTCGTTCATACCTCCTAATACCAGATTACGGTTCTCCTGATACGCATTTCCCATAATATAGATATCGCGCTCACCCTTCACATTAGCTATGGAATGGTCAAAGTGAAATGTGATATAGCCTCCCCAACCGCCTAATGCCACTAGATGACGCTCGTTGTTAGCAAGACTCTCCGTACACTTACGCACCATTGCCGAAGCATCGTCTCCTTCTTCATATTCCGGAACATCGTTAACAAACTGTCCAGGGGCAGGCACATACTCATCAACTGCCTTGATATAGGGAGAATGCGTTGTTACATTATCCATACGTTGAGCCTGAATGGTCAACGTAACCATAAGAACTGAAAATATAATAATTCTTTGCTTCATTTTACTCGTTTTGTTAAGAATACAGCATGAGCGGGAATATCACCCGTGCGCACTTTATAATCGAAAGAACCATCTGCCTTGAAGTGCAGCAGTTCGCCACTAGACACAAAGTTCTTTGCATCCATCAAATAAAAATCCCGACGGGTTGGATGTACGATGATGCCATAAGGCTGGCGCATCTTTGCCAGTTCTGCGGCATTTGACAGACTATTGCAGACCACTTGATGCGTACGAACGTTAATAATGCCATTATACAAGTGAGTTTCCTTCGTTTCTTCACTCCATTGGCTTCCATAGAAGTACAGCGAGTCACCAACGATACATAGGTCACTTACTGGCACTTCGATGGTACCGATTTTCTGCATTTGTCCATCAGCATTTGGAAATAGCCAACTGATGGTTGAAGAGGAACCATAATAGTCGCCTCTCGAGGTCACCCACAACTGACCATATCTGTCTGCCCGACAGCGGTGCAGATTGACAGCGACGTCAATCTTTCGTTCTTCTGTAAAAGTATTCAAATTGATTACACTCACCGTGCGGTCATAGTCGGGAGCACGATAGCCTCCGCTATTGGCAACATACAGTTTATCATCGATAACAGCCATTTCCTCTGGTTGATAACCTACTGTGATCGTGGCGACTGTTTTCAACGTCAGCGTGTCTATTTTATAAACCTGACCCAATGGTGCATCTTGACTGACATTGACAGGTCCGACATATGACGTGACATAAGCATATCCCTTATGAAATGCTACATTTCGACAGTTTGGAACATCGACTTTACCTATCTTCACGGCATCACTTGCCCTCAGCACTTCCACTTTGTTCGAACAGTTGACAACCAACCATAAGCGTGAGCCGTAAATCTGTGCATCGTTACCCACGTCGCCTAATTCCTTTACCTCGTTAGGATTGCGCTCGGCATAAATATTACGGAGATAATGAATGGTTCCATCCTGAGACGACAAATCCAGATAATCGAGCGTACACTTGTTAGAGCCCATATTACCTTCGCAAAGGACATACATACCCAGCACTTCAGTTTGCTCGGTTTTGACGCCGGTGTCTTCGTCTTCCATATAGACGATATAGTCGTCAGTCCGACAACTGACAAGACTGAACAGGGTCACTATATATATAATAATGTATCGCTTCATATTTTCACGTCCAGCGTTATGCCATAGTTGCGTTTGGGCATCGGGTAGTTTAATATCACATCATAATCCTGCGAGAACAGGTTGTTCACTTCCAACATTAGCCGCCATCGCATTTTCATCATAGGCCACTGATAGGCCAGCGACAAATCGCTAGTGTACCATGGCTGCATATAGTTGTATTTTATGTTCTCTTGCTGGTTGTATCGTTCACCAGCATAGATAAACGAGTAGTTCAGATCCCATCCGTAATACTGTATGTTAAGGATGGCTGAGCCCGAATGCCAGGGAATATAGGGAATCTGATGCTCGTAGTATGCATCTTGGGGATTAGTCACGTCACGCGCTTGCTGGTAAGTATATTGCAATCGGCCCGTCACCAAAAGCCCTCGAACAGGTACCAACGTCAGTTCTGTCTCGACATCAACGCCTTTGATGTGTACTTTGCCTAAATTCAGCATCGTCCAACGGAACTGCTGTCCCTTCGGGTATGCTACAATCTTATCGTGCACACTGTTGTAGTAAGCATCAGCCTGTATGTGGAAAAAGCGCACCAGTCCGCTATTCCACTCATGATCATAGCTCAGTCCCGCATTATATTGCAGGGCTGTTTCTGGCGAGAGCAACGCATTGCCCATATCCGTATAATAAAGATCGTTGAATGTCGGCATGCGGAAACTCTTCTTGGCATACAGCCGAAGAGAGAGTTCGCGTGAAGCAAAGGGATAGACGTTTAGGAAGAAAGCAGGCGTATATGCTACTTTCGAGGGTTGCGACAAACCACGCTGGATATGGTCTTTTACTGTTGTCATTAGTATCGAGCCTTGTGCTTTCAACCAATTCAGATTGACGGCTGTTGCTAGTGAGAGGTAATTACTGTATCTTTCCGGATAGACGAACTGGCGCATATCTGCATCCAATTTATTCCACCGGAAGTCGTAGCTCAGAGAGGCACTCCATTCGGGCAAAATCTGATAGACATTTGAAGTCGAGAAATAGAGTTCTTGCTGCTTGTAAGTATTGTCAACCATCAACAGGGTGGTATCTCGGTTCACATATCGCGTGTTATAATAAGCATATTTTGCCACTGCTTGTGTGGTGAATCGCTCTCCAAAGCTCTTTTGGAAACGTCCCTGCAAGAATGTGTTATGATCCCACTGGCGCTCTCCTCTTCGCCAGACATTGTTTACAATAGCTCCTGGAATGCCGCGTTCCGAATGATAAGTATATACCTTGAATTTCCAGAATCCTTCATCTACCATACCGTGCAAGTTACCTTCCGCCCTTACTGACCAGATATCGCCATTCTGTCGGATGGCTGTTGTGTCGTAGGCTACTGTGCCGTCCTGCTTCTTACGGCGATAGCGGAACTTATACTTACCGCTGGAAGTCAATACTTCTGCCGACAATGACGACGAAACACGTCGACTTAATCGCTGCTCCCACAAAGTCGAAAAGCGGAACAGGTCACTTGACCCATATTTAGCCTTCAGCTGGAGATTATAATTCTTCCCATCACGGAATCGGGGCGCACGCGTCCGGATATACACCGAACCTGCATGACCGAAGTCACTGGCCGGCTGGAGCAATGCACTTTTCTGTCCATTGAACAGCGTGATCTCCTCCACATTGTCCAACGAGAACTGTCCAAGGTCTATCTGTCCGTTCTGAGCATTACCCAGCTCAATACCGTCATAGCTAATGCCCAAGTGGTTGGTACCCATCGAGCGGATATTCACCGTCTTGATACCTCCTACACCACCATAGTCCTTTAATTGCAGACCGGAGAAGTAGCGTAGTGCATCAGCCACGCTGTGTGAAGAGAGTTTCTCCAACTGCTCTCCAGTCAACGTCTGCGAAGGAATTACCTCTTTATGATTATAGCGAGCAGTAACAACGACCTCATTCACATGCTGAATGCTGTCAAATCGGCTACGTTGTGGCAGTTGTGCCCATAAGCCAGAGACCGTCAAAAACATGACAACAACTATCGTAACTGCTCTATTCTTCATTTCTAAAAAAATTGGGAGACATACTGTCTCACGACATAAGTCTCCCGGACTTATATAATAATACACGTATTCGCGCCTTGCTGCCTAACCCCAGAAGCAGGAAAAGCGCATTGATGCAAGAGGAGGTCTTCTGACTTACAACCCGGTCCACAAGCGTCTTCCCAATAATATCAGTGACATCATGCTTATGCCGTCAATGGCTGCTCACAGCTGCGGGACAGTTGGGGAATCTCACCCCATTCCCTTACCTAATGCGCTTGCAAAGTTAGTACAAATAAAGAAAAAAACCAAAAGAAAAAGGATTTTCTTTTGGTTTTCCCTGTTATTCCGTTAATATCTTGACTATGCGTTCTGCAGTTCGACCGTCCCATCGGTCAGGAAGTGATGATTTCTTCCACCGCCCTTCCAACAGTTCGGTCAGTCTCTGGCGCAGTTTATCTGCATCCTCACCAACCAACTCATTGGAGCCCTGTTTTACCGTCTCTATATGTTCGGTATAACTATTGAGCGTGATACATGGAACATTGTTGAATGTAGCTTCCTCTGCAACATTTCCGGAGTCCGTAATGATACCTTGCGCATGACTGGTCAGCCAGCCGAACTGCAAATACGACAAGGGGGAAACGACCTGGAATCCCCCGTGGCGTACAACCAGTTCACGCGCACGTCCGCGCAACGGAGCGACAACAGGAGTCTCGCCTGCCGCTTCGACGATGGCATCCAACATCTTGTTCAGATTCACCTCATTATCAAGCAATGCCTTACGATTCAAGGTAAATACGAGATAGCGGTCGGTCTTCACACATTCTGGCCGCCTCCAGCGATCGTGGTTTGCTCGCAACGAGTCAATCAAGATATTACCGACCATGTATATCTTATGCATCTCAGCACCTTCACGGGTCGCCACACTGCTGGAATTAATGCCTGCAGTAAAAAGCAGGTCGCTCAATCCGTCAATAACTAAGCGGTTGATCTCCTTGGGCATCTTGATATCAAACGATCGGGTTCCGGCCACAAGATGTCCTAGTCGCAAGCCTCTTTTCTTCGCGACAATAGCTGCCGCCATTGTTGATGCCAGATCGTCAACGACGATAACTGTATCACATTCGTGCTCTTCCAGATAGCGTTCAAACTCACTCATCACCCTACCCGTCAACTCGTTCAAATTATCGCAGTCGACACCCAGAAAGACGTCAGGAAGAGGCATTTGCAAGTCGTCAAACAACGATGTTTCTAATGAAGGGTCATCTGCACATCCTGCATAGACCAGTTGATAATTACACCCTTCAGTCTGTTTGATGGCTCGGATAAGTGGTGCAACCTTTACAAAATTCGGTCGAGCACCGGTAAAAATACAAATCGTATGTTTCATTGCTTTGTTTCTTCTGTTGTCATAGATACAAACATCCGTCCTATCCTGGGCTCGTAAGCTGGCGACTCCGGAATGATGCTGAAATCATAGATATATTTTTTGTCGTCAAACACCAAAAAATGTTGTTTGCCTTGTATCTCATCATTCGGGGTTTCCCAGATGATGTTTTCAAAAGCTTCCTCGTCTTTAACTTCTTTGGTACGGATGAGACAATTGCTGAAATGATAGTCTATCGTTTCCCCGTCGCGCTGGAAACCCTCAAAAACATCTTCTTCATATCCTGTAATGAGCGTATTACTACAGGTAAGCAGCAAAGGATTGGAATCGGAAGAGAAAAAGAGCGCCTTACCACTCAATGCGAAGGGATAGAATTGTGCCAGCGTACAATGATTGACAACGGCATCACATCCCAGCAAAGCCAGACAGTGGGCTTCTGAATTTGACAATTGACAGTAGTCTAATGCCACCTGAGAGTTGCGAGCCCATAGTCCATAACCTCTATTGTTATGTATTACACAATTCTCAAAAACTACCTGTGTGCTGTCTGCCGTTATTCCATCCCACGCATTCCGTACTTCCGTATCAGTCATCCAGCAGCCTTCCGCTCCCTTGGCAATCTCAATGCCTGGCCACTGACCACTCACTCGGTCGTAAGGCAAATAGTCGAACATATGGTCCAACCGGTCACCACGCAGTATACAGTCTTCTACTATCAAACGACCTTCTACCTTCAATTGGGCATTGTTATGAAAGAATAGTGACGTATTACGCAATGTCAGCGTAGCTTCCGGAGCGACCGTAATACCATCACCATAGACCACCAAAGGCTTCTCAGAAACAATAGTCATATCTTCGTCAATCACCAAATCGGTCACCTTCTCAGCATCCCAGCTAAAGGTGCGCAGATTTACCTTCTGCACTACTCCACTCTCTAAGGTGAATAGCAGGTTGTCCTCAACTAACTGCGGAACAACAGTTTTCGTTTCGTAGGCTGTTATCTCGACAAAAACACGCAGGCTGTCGTCCTTACGCACTTCTAAGTCTTGAGCCACTGGGTTCAGGAATGTTCCGTCCACATTGACACGAAATCCCGTCTGGTTACCCTTTTCAAGTCTTACCTGACTGATACGCAGACCGTCGGAGGCATGATTATGTACCCAAAAAGTGTAGGTGACAGAAGGAACCTCCGAGAATAACGTATCCAGCCTTACTGTGTCTTGAGAAAAGCTTAGCCGTTGACTGCGGTCTGTGGTAAAGGAATCATTGTCCGAACAGGCAGTCAATAGCATCGTCACTATTGTGACAATAAAGGAAAGTCGTTTCATCATATTATAGATAAAACGACTTTCCATACGTTTTATTGTGGTTTTACTTGCCAAAATATCTCTTCAGCAAACCAGCAAAGCCTGCACCGTGACGAGCCTCGTCCTTAGCCATCTCGTGAACAGTATCATGGATAGCATCAAAACCGGCAGCCTTGGCATTCTTAGCGATACGGAACTTATCCTCACAAGCACCTGCTTCGGCAGCTGCGCGTTTCTCCAAGTTGGTCTTCGTATCCCATACGCACTCACCCAGCAACTCAGCAAACTTAGATGCGTGTTCTGCCTCCTCGAAAGCATAGCGCTTGAAAGCCTCTGCAATCTCAGGATAACCCTCACGATCAGCCTGACGAGACATTGCAAGATACATACCGACTTCGCCGCACTCACCATTGAAGTGGTTGCGCAGGTCCTGAATCATCTCCTCGCTGACACCCTCGGGCTTTCCATCACCAATCTTGTGAACAGTAGCATACGTCATATCTGCATCGTCTTTCAACTCTGAGAACTTAGAGGCAGGAGCCTTACAAATTGGGCACTTCTCTGGTGCAGCATCGCCTTCATAGATATATCCACAAACAGCGCAAATAAACTTTTTTTTCATAATTCTTAAGTTTTTGTTTAGATAGTAAAATAATGATTATTACGAATGTAATTCCAATACAAAACGTACACCCTTGGTAAATTCTGGATCAACATTCAGATCGCCCTTCATCTTTAGGGCCATCTGCTTACAGATAGGCAGTCCAAGACCGTCACCCTTAGTGAGGTCTTTGATTTCAAGGAACGGTTTGAACAGATTCTCACGTTCCTCTTCAGGGATGACGATACCTGTATCTGAAACCAAGAACTGATGAGTATGCGCTCCACGTTTCTTGTAGTCAAGCACGATAGTACCGTCTGCCGGAGTATACTCTGCAGCATTGCGTAACAGATGAAGTAGAATATGAGTAACATACTCCTGGTTAAAAGCCACTACCATCTTGGGAGCATTGTTCTTCAAGATAACGCCAGATTTCACCTCACCACGAATCTGCTCCAGCAGTCCTTCGCAGTATTGCTGCACCTGAATCTCCTCAACTTCTACTTCTTCATCCATTGAATTCTCAACAGCCGACAACGTCTGGATATGCTTCGAAAAGTCAAGCAAAGCCTGTACCTCTGGGACTTTCTTGTCCAGTTTCTGAAGCGATGGTTCCAATTGTGCAGAGATATTACCAATAAACTTTGCCTTCAGCGCATTATTGTCATTGGCCAGTTTTATGGTCTTCTTCTGCTTACGTGTCAACATGATGAAACGCATCAGCACGACGCCGCCAACAATCAAGGCAGCTGCCAACACGCCAACCAGGACAAATAGTCCGATGATAATACCCCAACGAGTGGTCAACGAACTATCTTGGTCACTAATAACGGCTTCGTTGTCGGCAATCTGTTTCTTCAGTGCTGCAATTTCATCACGGTGTCTGATTACGGTAGTTGAATCCTTCCAAGCCATATAGTTGCTATACGACTCTGCCACCATACTGGCACTATTGCTACGACGACCATTGGCAATGAGTTGCTTATAGACTGCATCTACCTTGTCGTACTCTTTCGAAGCGGTCAGCTTTGTTGCCATTTCCTTAAAGACAGCATTACCTTGTGCTACCTGTCCGAAAGTGTAGTGATAGATGGCTTTGTTGTACAACAGGTCATTTTTCACAGCCTCGTCATTGCAGGCATTGGCATGATTGGTCATTGCCCTCAGATGATCAGCAGCACTTTCCGCACGATGCATCTTCATATACATCTGCATACGTTCTTTCGACGTGTAGTAGTGCTGGGCTTCTTTGTCGGCACCAGTCTGCTTGGCAGCCAAGATAGCTTGGTCTATTCGGCGCAGCAAGTCGAAAGCCTCCTGATAAAGGTTCTCCTTATAATATAACGCCGTAGCCTTAACACCGCTAGCGACGCTCTGTTTCATAAGTCCTTGTCTTGCGTAGTCTTCAAACGCACGGATGTATGAACTACGGGCACCTGGCACATTGCCTTTCTCGGCTTCGGCTTCTGCCCGTTTTTCAAGATCACTCTTCTGCTGTGCACTGATAGTGACACAACAGAAGAAAAGACCGAGGATTAAAAATGATAATATTCTCTTCATAATGAATGATTACTGATGTTGTTCACGCAGCAAGTCATTGACAGTCTTAACTGGGTTGAACGTTGAAAGGGGTACTTCCACGAAGACCGTATTCCAGTTGCTCATCGCACCGTTCCATAGTCCGGGTAGTTCCAAAGCCTGCAACTCCTTGCCGTTCTTTGATTTCTGCGAAATAAAGCCCGTCGAGGGATCAACATACTTTGGCAGATCAAAGGCGTTGCCTTTGTAGTCCTTCACAGCGCAGACAAGATCTACAGGGTTGAAGTGAGTACCCTTTGTAAACATTTCCATATAAGCCGTATTCGACTTGTCTATCTGCGAACTTTCCAAAATCTGAAGTGATACGGTACCATCCTGATTATAGGTCAAGAATGGTCCTCCGCCTGGCTCACCCACATTTTTCACGACACCACAAACACGCATCGGACGGTTCAACTTGTTGCGCAAATAAATAACTAGCTCAGCATCTTCCAGCTCCTTGATGTCTGCCTTTCTACAGCATAGGTCCTGCTGAACGAAACGAATCATCTCCTCAATCTGTTCGTGGCTATACTTGCCCGAGTCAAGCAGGTTCAGATAGTCGAAAGCTTTTTTCTGCAGGGTGACAAGCACACCGGCAATAATCTGCTTCCACAGCACTGTGTCACCTTTCAGACGGTCAGGCACGACATTATCGATGTTCTTGACAAAGATGACGTCAGCCTCAATCTCATTCAGATTCTCAATCAACGCACCGTGACCACCGGGACGGAACAACAGCGAACCGTCGCTGTTTCGGAACGGCGTGCCGTCAGGATTAGCTGCTACGGTATCCGTAGATGGTTTCTGTTCTGAGAAAGTGATATCATAGTGAATACCATATTTCTGGGCATAGTAGTCAGTTTTCTGGGCTACTTTCTGCTTGAACAGCTCCATATGCTCATGGCTGACGGTGAAGTGTACGTGAGCCTCACCATTAGAAGCGGCATACAGCGCACCTTCCACTAAATGTTCTTCCATCGGAGTGCGCGGCCCCTCTGGATAGTTGTGGAACAGCAGCAAGCCTTTTGGCAGCTGACCGTAGTTCAAGCCCTCAGCTTTCAGCATGTTAGCAGCGACAGCCTTGTAGTTGCCTTCTGCCATCAAGGCTTTGATGCCCTTACCATTGTTTTTCTGACAAACAGCATCTAACTCACCATAGAAAGCAAACTTCTCAATATTGTCGAAATATTTCTTCTCAAAGTCGGTTGTAGGCTTGTCATAGTCTGCGTCCACAAAGGCAAACATATCCTTGAACATACGACTAGCCGCACCTGATGCCGGCACGAATTTCACCACGCGCTTACCGGCAGCCTTGTATTGCTGCCAGGCTTCAACATATTGTTTCCCTTCCTTGTTGTCTGGAGCCACGATGCCATGTCCGATAGCTGCTGCAGCCTCTAGTTTCAAGAACGGGAATCCTGTCTTAAACTGTCCTAACTGGGTCTCAATCTGTTGCTCGGATATTCCTTTTTGAGCAAGCTGTTTCAGGTCTTGTTGTGTTAGCATATTGGTCTTCTATTATAATTAATTAATGTACGCGCAAGTGCAATCAGTTAGAAAGGCAGGTCATCTGTACTGCCCTCGCCTGCTGATTCCTGAGCTGGAGGGAACGGAGCCGTAGCCATAGAAGCAGCATCGGGAGCTGCAGCCATAGGAGCGGCCGCCATAGGAGCGGCGCCACGGGTAACATTGAAGGCACGAACATCGTTGAACCAGCGTCCGTTAAACTCATGAGCATCTATGTCAAAGCTAACAGTAATGTCTTCGCCCATCTGGATATTGAACTGCTTGATACGATCCTCACCAAAAACACGGAACACACACTTTTTAGGATATTGTCCAGGTACCTCAATCACATAGTCCTGCGACATCCATGAATTACCTGTGCGTGCTGACACACCACTGCTTGCCGGTAATACGGCAATAATTTTTCCTGTTAAATCCATAATACTTTATACGTTTTTTTAATTGTTTTACTGTTTCAGATTGCGAAATTACGGAAAATAATTTAAAAATGCGAATTTTTCGACGAATATTTTTGCTATTGAGCCAGACTTTTTGTATTTTTGTGCTCAATTAAGAAGAATAAAGAAACTTAAATTATAAATACTCATGAGATTTACCGTATCAAGCACTGCACTCAGCAGCCGACTAAATGCTCTTTCAAGAGTCATCAACAGCAAGAATTCATTGCCCATCTTGGCAGATTTCCTGTTCGACATCCACGACAACGTGCTCTATCTTACCGCCTCAGACAGCGAGAATGTCATGAAGACGCAACTCGACCTGACAGAATGCGATGCCAGTGGCCGCTTCGCCATCGGCAACCATGATTTGTTGGAAGCCGTCAAGGGTTTCTCCGAGCAACCCATCACGTTTGATGTCGACCTACAGACTAACCTGGCAAAGATTTCTTACCAGAATGGTCTGTTCTCACTGCCTGTCGAGAATGCTGACGAGTTCCCCCAGCCTCAAGGTATTTCTTTCGGAGCCAACGAAATTGTCATCTCTAATGCACTGTTGGCAGAAAACATTAACCGTACCTTGTTTGCTACGGCTCAAGACGAGTTGCGCCCTGTCATGAACGGCATATACTTCGACCTCACCGCTGAATGTCTTTCTATCGTCGCTTCAGATGGTCACAAACTGGTACGCAACAAGATTATGTCCATCCAGGGTCAGCAACCTGCCGCCTTCATCCTGCCCAAGAAACCAGCTTCCTTACTGAAGAATCTGCTAGGTAAAGACGGTGGCGATGTCACCATCCGCTTCGATGAGCGTAATGCACAGATTAACTATGGTGAAGGCGAGCTCATCTGCCGTCTTATCGAAGGCCGTTATCCTAACTACAATTCTGTCATTCCCCAGAACAACCCCAACCAGATCACCGTCGACCGACTCGGTCTGCTTGCTGCTCTCCGTCGCGTACAGCCTTTCGCCAACGACTCCAGCAACCTCATCCGCTTCCATGTGGAAAACGGTCGTCTGCAACTTGATGCTGAGGACTATGATTTCTCCAAGACAGCAACTGAACGTCTGTCTTGCGATTATAACGGACAACCCATGTCTATTGGCTTCAAGGGTTCTTCATTCATCGAGATTCTCAGTAATTTCGACTGTAATGATGTCATCATTCAGTTGGCCGACCCAAGTCGTGCCGGTCTCGTATTACCTTCCGAACAGCCTGAGGGTCAGGACGTACTGATGCTGATGATGCCGATGCTGATTAATGATTAATTGATATTTAACCATATAGAACAGTGAAACTTAACTTACAAAAACCACTCGTGATTTTCGATTTGGAAACAACGGGCCTTGACATCGTCAAGGAACGTGTCATCCAATTGTCATACATTAAAATATACCCTGACGGACGCGAAGTACGCGGCGACGAACTTATCAACCCCGAGAAAGCCATTCCCGTGGAGATAGAGCAGCTAACGGGCATCACCAACGACGATGTCAAGGACAAGCCAACCTTCAAACAACTGGCTGCCAAGCTGAGTGAGGTCTTCGCTGGTTCCGACATCGCAGGATTCAACTCTAACCACTTCGATGTTCCCTTGCTGGCTGAGGAGTTCCTACGCGCCGGCATCGACTTTGATTTCTCCAAGAGTCGCCTCATCGACGTCCAGACCATTTTCCACCGCATGGAACGTCGCAACCTTGCAGCAGCTTATAAGTTCTACTGCGGGCGCAAGATGGAAGAGGATTTCGAAGCTCACCGTGCCGATCAGGACACAGAGGCAACCTATCGTGTTCTGATGGGCGAGCTTGACAAGTATGCACCGGGGGCTAACGAAGATCCTGAAAAGGTTCTCCCTAACGATATGCAGGCATTGGCAGATTTCTCCAAGCTCAACGACAATGTCGACTTCGCAGGCCGCATCGTGTGGGCAGAAGTCAACGGCCAACGTACTGAGGTGTTTAACTTCGGCAAGTACAAGGGCAAGGCTGTTGCCGACGTGCTTCGCCTCGATCCAGGCTATTATGGCTGGATTATCGGCGGCGATTTTACCTACAATACCAAGCAAGTTCTCACGCGCATCCGTCTTCGTGAAGCCCAGAAATAAACAGAAATGTTGAAGGGAAAGAAAATCGTATTAGGTATCACGGGTTCTATAGCAGCCTATAAGGCATGCTATATTATCCGCGGACTCATCAAGGCCGGTGCCGAAGTGCAGGTTGTTATCACGCCGGCAGGTAAGGAATTCATCACTCCCATCACTTTGTCGGCACTCACACAGAAACCGGTCGTCAGCGAATTCTTCTCGCAACGTGACGGCACTTGGAATTCACACGTCAAACTTGGCCTTTGGGCCGACGCTATGCTGATAGCGCCATGCACCGCTTCCACCTTAGGGAAGATGGCCAATGGCATTGCCGATAACATGCTGATTACAACCTACCTGTCCATGAAGGCTCCTGTGTTTATCGCACCCGCTATGGATCTTGACATGTACCAGCATCCGACTACCCAGCAGAACATGCAACGATTGCTTTCCTTCGGCAATCACATCATCGAACCCGCCAGCGGATTCCTTGCCTCCGGTCTGGAGGGCAAGGGACGTATGGAGGAGCCGGATAACATCGTAGCTTATCTCGACCATTATTTCGAGCGTAAAGACCTGCAAGGTAAACGCATCATGATAACGGCTGGACCGACCTATGAGAAGATAGATCCTGTGCGGTTCATAGGCAATTACAGTAGTGGAAAGATGGGGTTTGCCTTAGCTGAGGAGTGTGCCCGTCGTGGAGCAGATGTGACGCTCATCGCTGGTCCTGTCCATACGCAACTGTCTCCTTGTTACGCCCATCTCGTCAACCGCATCGACGTTGAGTCGTGCGAGGAGATGTACCAAGCAGCCATCCAGCATTTCCCGCAACAGGATGCAGCCATTCTTTGTGCCGCCGTTGCTGATTTCCGTCCCCAGACCATTGCGGATCAGAAAATCAAGCGTGGCAACGACGACCTTGTCATTCACCTGCAACCGACCCACGACATTGCAGCCCAGTTGGGGCAGATGAAACAAGCCCACCAGGTAATGGCAGGCTTTGCCCTCGAGACAAACGACGAAGAGGCAAACGCCCAGAAGAAACTTGCCAAGAAAAACCTCGACTTTATCGTGCTCAACTCGCTGCGCAACCCAGGCACTTGCTTCCAGTCTGACGAAAACCAGATAAGCATCATCGACCGTAATGGGCAACGCGACTATGAGCGCAAGCCCAAGCAAGCAGTTGCTTGCGACATCATCGACGAGCTCAGTCGGTTATTTTGACGATTACTCGTCAAAATAACCGAAGCCCGAAATAGCAGTTAACAGACGTTCAACGTAATCCCACGCAGTATCGCTCCAATGGAATCCGAGACGATGCAGCACCGCACAAGTGTAACGGTTATCGCGATCTATTAAGACTGCTTTTTGTCCGTGAGTCATATCCTGATAAGCCATCATGGCGGAGAGCAGCTTTGCCTTCTCCGGGTCTTGACCAGCTTCGGCGAGTGCCTTCTCGAATTCGTCATTTTCCACAAAGCGTATCTCTTTTCCAACCTTATTCATCAGTTGTAGCACGTCGCCAAGGAGCTCTGTGTGGTTGTTGAATGGCTGGAATACCGTACACTCCTTAGGTGTGGTAGCAAGAAGAACCACAGCCTTTGCAGTCTCGTCAATAGGAGACATCTCGGTAATTTCGTCATAACCGTCATAAGGACAGCAGCCAAGCGTGTAGAACACCTTGAGTCGTCCCATGAAACTATTGCTGTTGAAGTTAGCCTGGAACTCGCCGTCATAACTACGTGACGCCAGATTACCCACACGCATGATTTTTGCCGAGAGACCGTGATGGGCAACAGCATCAAGCACGAGCCGCTCCGCCAGGAACTTAGAGTGAATATAGCGGTTGTCCAGGAACTGACCGAACCACAGCTTGCGCTCAGTGAGCATAGGTACCTGACTGCCGTCACCGTGATCAATCCATATCTCAGCAATGGAGGTGGTCGAAACATGTACCAGTCGTGCTCCGCTCTTCAAACAGAACTCCACGCAACGCTGGGCACCACCGATGTTTACATCCTCGATGTCGGTCCCCTTTGAGAAGTGTTTCACGTTAGCAGCACAGTTGAATACGGTGTCAATCTTTGAAGTGAGAGGTGAGGATTCAGAAGTAAGCGTTGTGAGGTCTTGTGTCACGTCGCCATTCACCACCAAGATACGAGTACCGAAGAGCTCCTTAAATGACTTCTCGAAATAGTAGAACAGCAGGTTCTTCAAACGATGCTCAGCGGTAGGCAGGTCTTTTCCACGAACGAGACACGTGATGGTTGTGGCATCTGTTTCAATGAGTTCGCGTAGCACATGGATGCCTAAATAGCCGGTTGCACCGGTAAGGAGCACATTGCCCAATGGTTGCCGCTCGCCCTTGAGGAACGTTTCCACATTGTTATGTTGCAGGAGAGCGTCAATGCCAGTATAGTCAAAACTGCTTACCTCGACGTCTGTGTTGTCGATGGGCGCATCTCCACTCACAAACTGTGCCAGCAGACGTGGTGTGGGATGAGTGAACACATCTCCATAAGCCACATGGTAACCAATCTTGTCGGCCTCGATAATGACCTTTGTCACCATGAGTGAAGTTCCACCCAGGTCGAAGAAGTTATCAGTAGCACCTATCTTGTCCATGGAGATAATATCCCTGAAGATGTCGCAGAACTGCTGTTCTATTTCGTTGGCTGGAGCTACATATTCGTGGTCGGCAGCCTGGATAACCGGAGCAGGCAGCGCTTTGCGGTTCACCTTCTGGTTCTGGTTCAGCGGGATAGCGTCAATCTGCATCGTTGCGGCAGGAATCATGTAGGGAGGCTTCTGCTGTCCGATGAAGGCGTTCAGCTCCTTAATATCCACTTGCTTGTCGCTAACGATATAGGCGGCGATGAATTTTCCACCGTTCTCATATTCAAAGGCCTGTACGGTGACATCCTTGATTCCTGGGAACTGGCGGATGACGGCCTCAACCTCCTTCAACTCGATACGGAAACCGCGAATCTTCACCTGTCCATCCTTACGCCCGGCAAACTGGATGTTTCCATCGGGCTGATAACGCACGATGTCGCCGGTACGATAGATGCGCGAATACTTCGGTTCGTCGCTGAACGGATTGTCAATATATACCTCCGCGGTCTTCTCTGGCCTGTTAAGGTAACTTCTGGTGACGTGTGCACCACTAATCCACAGTTCGCCCAGTGCTCCTAGCGGCAGACGGTTGAACTGCTTGTCGACGATATACAGACGCGAGTTGTCCAGCGGTTTGCCCACGGGAATATCCTTGAGTTCCTCGGCTACCTCATACTCTGTGATGAGGATGGTGCCTTCGGTTGGACCATAGCCGTTGTGCATCTTGTAGTTGGCCGGCGGTACCATCGAAGCCAGCTTTTCACCTGCCGCTATCAAGTGCAGAAGCGAATGGTTGTCCATATTGGTGGCAAACTGGTAGGCGACCTGCGTGGTCATGAACGAGTGAGTGATGTGATTCTCGTTGAAATAGGCATTCACCTCAGGCAGCGTCAGACGGATGTCGTCGCCAATGATATAGACACAGGCACCACAGGTCAGCGCAGGATACATATCCATCATACAACAGTCGAAGCCGTAGCTGGCATAGCATGATGTACGATGCTCTGCCCGCAGTTCGAAACGTCGCTGGTACCAATGGCAGAAAGCTGCCAGATTGCGGTGCTCCAGCTGACAACCCTTAGGAACGCCTGTAGAACCGGAGGTATAGAGCAGGATGAAGAGGTCTTCGGGATTGACGGTGACATCAACAGGTTTGCTGACTGCAGGCAAGTCGAAGATATCTTTCGTCAACAGCACATCACCATGATATTCGCTCACGATGTCACGCAACGACTCGTCGGCAATGAGCATCTTGGCTGACGCATCCTGAATCATGAAGTTCAGACGCTCTGCGGGATAGCTCGGATCCAATGGCTGGTAGGCACATCCTGCTTTCAGCACACCAAGAGCAGCAATAGGCATCCACTCGCAACGCGGAATGATGATGGACACCACATCCTCACGTCCCAAACCTTTTGAAACGAGGTAAGCCGCGATGCGCTCTGTGATGTCGTCCACCTGACGATAAGTGTAGCGGTTGTCGTGATAGACCACAGCCATATTGTCTGGAGTCTGCTGCACCTGATGGCGGAACAGCGAAACGATGGTCTGCGTCGTGTCGTAAGGCACCTCGGTCTGGTTGAAGCTGTCGAGCAAGGCGACTTGACCAGCATCGAGCAGCGATACACTCTTCAGCGGAACGTCCGGCTGACTGATGAAGGCGTTCGTAGCATTGCGGATGGACTGCGAGAAGCTTTCCATCATTCCCTGACTGTAGCGTCCCTTGTCGTATTGCAGACAGATGCTGGGCTGTCCTTTCTCGTCATTCTGTATAAAGAGGGATATGCGGAACTTGGGTGTGTCAGACTCGATAGTCTTAACGGGTACTGTCTGTCCCTTGTACTGCAAATCATCCAATACACCCATCTGGTAAGCGAACATGATCTCTGCCGACAAATCATAATCTGCAGCGACACGTGCAAACGGATATGTCTCGTGGCGCAACGTCTCATCGAAATTACGGCTTGTCTCGTCCAAGAACTCCATCACGCTTTGTTCACCAATCTCTGCACTCAGTGCCAGCGTGTTGACAAACATTCCCACTGTGTTGCTGATGCGCAGGTCGGAACGCCCGTTACTGATGGTGGCGATGCACAACTGCTCATTGTTGGTAAACCGTGCCAGTGTGTAGAAGGTGGCGGCAAGCAGGTGGTGTGCCGGCGAGATGTTATGCTGATGACAGAATTGCTCAATGGCATCGAAATCCAGCGGTGTATATATAGTGCCTACGGTGCCTTGATTCAAAGGATTGGTAAGGTCGGACGGTACTTCCGTTGCGCCCTCTACATTGCTCAGTCGCTCCTGGAAGAAACGGTGAGCGTCAGCATATTCCTCACTGCTTTCAGCGGCTTTCTGAGCTGCAACGAAGTCAGCATAGGTGAAGGTCTCGGGTTCTATCTCCTTACCGTTGAGCAGGTCAAACAGTTGCGCCAGCAAGATATCGAACGAACCGCCGTCCACAACGAGGTGGTGAATATCCATCATCAGATAGACTGCTTGTTCGGTTGTGACAATCTCTATGTGGTATAGCGGTCCTTGACGCAGGTTGAACGGCTTGACGAATTCCCATTTGTAACGAGGGATGTCAGCCTCTTTACACTGGCTTTGCGTAATTTCTATAGGTTGCTCCGTATCGACAATCTGTATGATGTCAGCCCCAGCACTTCCGAAATGCGCCTGCAGCATAGGATGCGTCTTGACGAGTGTCTCCACCGACTTGGAAAGCAGTGGGATATCCACGTCCTTGGGGAAACGGGCTATGACTGGTGTGTTATAGATCGTTGATTCGGGGTTCTTGATGGAATCCACATAGACACCCATCTGAGCGTACGACAGCGGAATGTTACTCATGTCGGCATGCTCCACCTCGGCAGTTTCCTGCTTGGTGGCGCTTCCGCTCATCAGAGCCTTCAGTATCTCGTTCTCAATACCTTGCACACTGCCTGACTTCGCCAGCGCCTTGGAGTCCAACGTCACGCCGAAGCGCTTGTTGATCTGAATGGCCAGTTTGATGGACATGATAGATGTCAAACCCACATAGCCCAATATCGTCGTGATACCAAAGTCCTCGGTGTTGATGATTCGTGCGATGATATCGTGGATTTCCTGTTCCAGCACATTCATAGGCACGTTGGCTTCTGCCTCCACGTCTACAGCTTTCTTCTCTGGTTTCGGCAACGCCTTCTTGTTCACCTTCTGGTTCTGGTTCAATGGAATGGCGTCAATCTGCATCGTGACGGCTGGAACCATGTAAGGAGGCTTTTCCTCCATGATGAAGTCGTTCAATGCCTGGATGTCAACGGTCTCGTCAGAAACGACATAAGCAGCAATGAACTTGCCTCCGCCGTCCTCGTCGAAAGCTTGTACGGTAGCGTCCTTGATTCCCGGGAACTGGCGGATGACGGCCTCAACCTCCTTCAACTCGATACGGAAACCGCGAATCTTCACCTGTCCGTCCTTACGTCCGACGAACTGGATATCGCCTTCCGGCAGATAGCGCACGATGTCGCCGGTACGATAGATGCGTGAATACTTCGGTTCGTCGCTGAACGGGTTGTCAATATATACCTCGGCGGTCTTTTCCGGACGGTTAAGGTAACCGCGAGTTACCTGTGGACCACTCACCCAGAGTTCGCCTGCAGCACCTACAGGCAACCGGTGTCCTGCTGCGTCAACAATATACAACTTGACGTTGTCCAACGCCTTACCAATCGGAATGTCCTTTATGGTCTTCGTCACGTCGAAGTGGGTAATGCAGACGGTACTTTCGGTCGGTCCGTAGAGATTCGTCAGCAATACATTCGAGGGAGGAGTGAGCGAAACCAGTTTCTCACCACCCACAGAGAGGTGTTTCAGCGAGTGGTTCTCAATGCTTGTAGCAAACTGATAACCCACCTGTGTTGTCATAAACGAGTGAGTCATCTGGTTCTGCTCGAAATAGTCGTTCAGGGCGATGAGGTCCAGACGCAGTTCCTCAGGAATGATATAGACCGTGGCACCGCAGGTCAGCGCTGGATACATATCCATCATGTTAGCATCGAATCCGTAGCTGGCGTATGCTGCCACATGGTGTCCTGCCTTGAGGTTGTAGTAGCGCTGATACCAGTGGCAGAAACATACCAAGTTTCCGTGCTCCAACTGACAACCTTTGGGAACACCTGTGGAACCGGAAGTATAGAGCAGGATGAAAAGCCTGTTCGGCCTAATTTGAGAATCGAGATTCAAGATTTGAGATTTTTCTTCCGCACTAATGGCTGGAAGTTTCTCGATATCCTTGGTCAGCAATACCCCACCCTGGTATTCATCCACGATTGGGCGCAACGCTTCGTCGGCTATCAGCAACTTGGCATCGGCATCCTGCATCATGAAGTTCAGACGTTCTTTCGGATAACTCGGATCCAATGGCTGGTAGGCGCATCCTGCCTTCAACACACCGAGCGAGGCAATCGTCATCCACTCTGAACGCGGAATGAGAATAGAGACTACTGGCTCTTCACTTGAACACTGAACCTTGAACCTTGAACCAATATATCCTGCAATCCTGTCGGATATCTCATCCACCTCTTGATAGGTGAACTGCTTATCCTTGTAGACCACGGCGATATTTTCCGGCGTTGCCTTAACCTGCTGACGGAACAGCGAGACGATGGTCTGCGTCGTGTCGTAGGGCACGTCGGTTTGGTTGAAGCTGTCGAGCAGTTCCACCTGCGACTGGGTGACGATGGTGATATCACGCAGATTACTTCCCTTGAGAAATGCATCCAGCACCGTTTCGTAGCTCTCCAAGAACTGGCTGACCAGTTGCTCTGAATAAGCCCCTGTGTTATATTCTGCCCTCAGGAAGTAACGCCCTTCCTGTTGGGTTACGCGCACGTGTAACGGCATTTCCTCCGACATATAGCACAAATCGTCAGCCGGTGCTGCTTTGTCGGCAATCTCTACCGTATCTAATATGGTTCCGTGACAGGAGAAGATCGAGCCCATCTGCAGATTCAGGTCGCTGATGACATCGGTGAACGAATAGCTGTCGTGTGTCCGACAACCCGTTATCTGCTCCTGTGTGGCTTTCAAGAAGTCGAGTGTCGTAGTGTCGTCGCTAAATTTCACGAAGACGGGGAACGTTTTCACCAACATACCGACAGTGCGTTTCAGCTGCTTGTCCTGACGTCCTTTATGGATACTGCTGAACAGGGCTTCTTGCTCGTTGTTGTACTTGGCCATCAGGAAACCATACACACCGGTAAAGAGGGTGCTCTTGAAGATGCCCAGCTTTTCTTTGAAGGCTTCGATGGTGTCTATACCGACATTCAACTTTCTGGTAAGCGTACCTATTTTCTTCGTCGGTTCTTCCAGGTCAGGAATCAGCTGACTGAAGGTGTCGCTGCAGTCGAAGTTCTTAGCATACCATTGTTTGTCTTCCTCGAATACCGCTGTCTGGCGCTTTTCAGCTTCCTGGCGAGCCACGTCAGCCAGTGTGATAACCTCTGGTTCCAAGGCCTTGCCTCCATAGGCGGCGTCAATGTCGTCGAGTATCACTTTCAGTGACGTTCCGTCGGCAATGATATGGTGAACGTTTATCAGGAAATAGAGATGCTGGCTGTCCTTCAGCAGACGCATGTGGAACAGTCGGTCCTTATACAGGTCGAACGGCGCCGTCATTCCTTGCTTTTCCGCCTCGATATCGGCGACGTGCTCCACCTCCAGGCTGAACGACTCGCTGTCATCGAGTATCTGCTGCGGGTCGCCCTGTTCGTTCAGCCCTATGCGTGTAAATAGCGTGGGATGAGCAGCTACGGCAGATTCTATGGCTGCCTTCAGCTTTTGCTCGTCTACACCGCCGTCGAGTGTATATAAATAGGTAATCTGATAACATACCTCGCCCTGATGAGCGATACATTCGGCATAAATTCCATACTGGGATTTTGTTAGAGGTGCTGTAGTTTTCATATAGTTTTAAATTTTGATGATATTCATAGAATCCAGGAAAATGATGATGAGCGCAATAGGTACAATCGCACCACTTCGCGGTGTACCATTGCAATAATACGCTCTCTTAACGCTTTGTCCATCATACCTATCTACTTGATTATGATATTTGATGGGACAAATATAGCGAATAATCGGCATATAACAAAAAAAAAAGGCCTGTAAAAAATGGGAAATCTTGCTTCTTGCGTTTCTCCGAAAGTAATTTCAATTACTCCGAATAGGAATTTAATTTCTCCGAAAGTAACGAAAAATTACTTTCGGAAATAAGGAACGCTTATTCTCCAATAAGGTACCCTTATTACGAAATAACCCAAGGTTATTTTCCCATAACCTTGTGTATTAATAGTAGCTGGGAGTCCGTAGGCTTCGGACTCGCAGTCCGAGCCGAGCGGACTGGCAGTCCGTCGGGACGGACTAATGAGACGCAGGGACTACTCGACCGGAGGTGCAAAGACAAATTAAAATGGGGGTGGTGTTATGTTTTTATCATTTTAATTTTGATTTTTACGGATTTTGTTGTATTTTTGGTCCCAGAAATGCAAACAAAAAGAATGATAAATGGAAATGGCAGTGTTTTTTCTTATGTCATGAGCAAAAAGCTTTTCTCACTCTGCCTCTTCTCGGTACTGGCCTTTCATCAGGTCGGCGCACAGAACATCTTCCACCGTCTGGACGACATGATGACGAGAAGGTATCGTAAGGGTAACATCGACACTGCATACATCATACGCCCTGAAACGAAATGGACCATCAAGGTGCGACTAAACGTGTCGGGAGCGAAGATAGAAACGGAGGGCATTGAGAACGGACAGCACTTCAAGTCGGAGATGGAGGCGCAGAGAAAAACGACTATCAGTTTAGGTGTCAGCTATTTTGGTCTCTCTGTCAGCGCGTCACTTAACCCTGCCCAACTGGCAGGCAAATACAGCGATTACGAACTGAGCATCAACAGCTACGGCCGACGCTTCGGCTTCGAAGTCGTCTATCAGGACGCTCATAACTTCAAAGGATGGCACGACCAAGAGGGTATGGGGCGTATAGAGCTGCCCGACGACAAACTGAAGGTGAAGACGCTGAACCTAAATGCCTTCTACGTCTTCAACAGTAGGCGATTCTCCTATCCCGCAGCCTTCTCGCAGAGCTATATCCAACGCCGGTCGGCAGGCAGTGCCTTGTTGGCTGTCTCAGGCATGGGACAACGGGCTGAGCTGGACTGGGACCAACCGATGCGCCTGAAGATTACCAACCTGAGCATCGGTGCAGGCTATGGCTACAACTATGTGCCCGGTCAGGGATGGCTGTTGCATATCTCTGCCCTACCCACCTTCATCGTCTACCACAACACATCGATGACCTACGGTGACGTCGACATTCCCCTGCGCTACCATTTCCCTGAGGTCATCATCACGGGTCGCAGCGCTGTGGTGCGCCAGTGGGGCAATAAGTTCATCGGCATGTCGATGGTGTTCAACTTCACCAACAACGGCAACGAGAAGACGATGGCACTGCACAACATGAAATGGAACATCCGAACCTTCTTCGGTGTACGGCTGGGCAAGAAATAAGAACCTGACAGGATAAAATAAGAAAAGTCCGCTAAACACTATGCTTAGCGGACTTTTTCAGCTTTTGTCGGGGCGACAGGACTCGAACCTGCGACAGCCTGGTCCCAAACCAGGAACGCTACCAACTGCGCTACGCCCCGAATTTGCGGCTGCAAAGGTACGCATTTTTTGCGACCCTTGCAAATTTTTCCGCAATAATTTTACTTAATAATACCTTGTTCTACGAATATTTTCTTCAAGGCAACCACCGAACGGTCAACCTGCTCCTTGGTATGAGTAGCCATGAGGGCATAGCGTACCAGTGTATCCTGAGGAGCACATGCAGGCGGAATAACGGGGTTGATGAATACACCGGCCTTGAAGGCAAGTGCCGTCACGAGGAAAGTCTTCTCAACATCACGAACATAGAGCGGGATGATGGGGCTCTCGGTGTCGCCAATCTCGAATCCTTCTTCACGGAAACGCTTCAAGGCATAACGGGTAACGTCCCACAAGGCCTCAATGCGCTCAGGCTCCTTCTGCAGAATGTGGAGCGCCTCCATAGCAGCGGCTGTGGCTGCAGGTGTGTTGGATGCCGAGAAGATATAGGTGCGGCAAGTATGACGCAGGAAGTTGATGGTGTCCCAGTCAGAAGCAATGAATCCACCGATGGAAGCCAAAGACTTCGAGAAAGTTCCCATGATGAGATCTACCTCGTCGGTCAGTCCGAAATGGTCGCAGACGCCACGTCCGTGATCACCGAAGACGCCGATGCCATGAGCCTCGTCAACCATGATAGAACAGTTGTACTTATGCTTCAGCTCGACAATCTCAGGCAGCTTGGCCAAGTCGCCCTCCATCGAGAACACACCGTCGACAACAATCAGCTTAATGGCCTCGTAAGGCAACTTCTGCAGTACACGCTCCAGGTCTTCCATGTCGTTGTGCTTGTAGTGCAGCTGCCTGGCAAAAGACAAACGACGACCGTCCACAATACTTGCATGGTCACGATCGTCGCAGATGATGTAGTCGTCCTTGCCAACGACCACCGCCAACACGCCCTGATTGACAGAGAAACCTGTCGAGAAACAAAGACAGTCGTCTTTATGGATAAATTCTGAAATTTCTTTCTCTAACTGCACGTGCAGGTCAAGTGTACCATTGAGAAAACGGCTTCCTGCACAACCAGAACCGTATTTGTCGAGCGCAGCCTTGGCAGCATCGATGATACGCTGGTCACCGGTAAGACCGGTATATGCGTTAGATCCGAACATCAACACTTTGTGTCCGCCCATTTCCACCTCGGTACCTTGTTTGCCCTCGATAGCACGGAAATAAGGATACACATCAGCCTCCATATACTTCTGAGGCTCACGATAATGTTTGTATTTTTCTTGTAATTGTCCCATATCGATATAGGTGTAGTTTTCAACTACTAATTAGTTTCAGCTTGCAAAGTTACACATTTTTATTCAAATCGTGCACAAAAATTAAGATAATTCGTCAATAATATCAAATTTCCCTACTTTTAGAACTGCTTTTCGTCGCTTTTTTGTATATTTGCATCACAAATGGATAAGAAAAGACGTATTGTTTTCATCATCAACCCGATATCAGGAACGCAGAAGAAGGATGAAATTCCCAGCCTGATTGACGAATTGCTCGACAAGTCGCTGTTCGATGTCGAGTTGCACATGACGGAATATGCCGGACATGCGGCAGAACTGGCGCGCCAGTGTGCAGCCGACGGCGTTGACATCGTCGTAGCTGTAGGCGGCGACGGAACGGTGAACGAGGTGGCTCGCTCGCTGGTGCATACGCAGACCGCACTGGGCATCATACCCTGCGGATCGGGCAACGGACTGGCTCGCCACCTGTGCATTCCCATTGACACCCGCAAGGCACTGAGTCTCATCAACGAGTGCCGCATCGAGGCTTTCGACTACGGCGTCATCAACGGACTGCCCTTCTTCTGTACGTGCGGCATGGGGTTCGACGCTTTCATCTCGCTGAAGTTTGCCGAAGCGGGCAAGCGCGGACCAATCACTTATATCGAGAACGTGCTGAAGGAAGGACTGCGATACCGTCCCGAGACTTATGAGATTATAGATGACACGGGAACGATGAACTACAAGGCATTCCTGATTGCCTGTGCCAATGCGTCGCAATATGGCAACAACGCCTATATAGCACCAGGCGCCACGATGAAGGACGGCAAAATGGATGTCATCATCATGGAACCCTTTGACGCCCTGGAGGCACCGCAGATTGCCGCCGACCTGTTCATGAAGACGCTGGGCAACAATTCGAAGATCAAGACCTTCCGCACCGACCGCATCCATATCAGGCGCCAACAGCCTGGAGCCATCCACTACGATGGCGATCCCATCATGACCGGAACCGACATCGACGTCAGCATCGAACCGCTGGGCATCCGCATCGTCACCAACCCTGACGCACCCGAAGACACCTCACAGCCCAACCAGATACTCAACGCATTCAGCGATTTCTTTAATAATATAAATAATGTACGTGAGGATATTCGCGGCGACATCGAAAAGAGCGGACGGAGGATACAAGCCATCAACAAAGTGCTGCTCCGGAAGCTGCGCTCCTAATCCCCTCCCCCCATTCCTATGCAAGTCATCATCGTCGTACTCATCCTTTTTGCGGCCGGATGCTACGCCTTTTGGCGCATAATCAGTACACTAAAAGGCAAGAATGACCCCTGTGACGGTTGTGAAATGAAAAAAAACTGCCAAAAATTTTGCCAGTTCAAATAAAAGTATTAATTTTGCATTCGCTTAACAAGAGTCGGTGTACTGACACCATGCACTCGGTGCCTTGGATGAGTGGCTTAGTCAACGGTCTGCAAAACCGTCTACGGCGGTTCGAATCCGCCAGGCACCTCAGAGCAAAAGAATCCCAAAGTATTTTTCAATACCTTGGGATTTCTTTTTTTTCCGATGCTTTATCCGCCTTGATTAGCGGATAAAGAGCAGCTCACGATACTTAGGCAACGGCCACAGCGAGTCGTCGACAATCAGTTCCAACTTGTCAATCTCATAGCGGATGATGTCGAACTTGGGTTCTACCTCGTCGTGATAGGCAATGGCCTTCTGATGTTCATCGGCTATCTTGTTAGCCTTCTTACGAGCCTCCACCAGTTCTTCAACCTCCTTTTCGATGGTACTGGTTCGCTCGGCAATCTCCTGGATAATCTTCTTGTTGCGCGCGGAGAGCTTGTCAGCCGTCTCGATGGGGAATACGACTGCCATATTGCCGATGTTCTGCAGCAGCTGTGTCTGATAGCGTGTGGCAACAGGGATGATGTGGTTCATCGAGAGGTCACCGAGCACACGCGCTTCAATCTGTATCTTCTTGGTGTAGGTCTCCCACTTCACCTCATTGCGCGCCTCCAGTTCCTTCTTGGTCATCACGCCAAGGCTCTCGAACATCTGGATACTGCTGTCGTCCAGGTAACGCTCAAAGATTTTCGGACAAGACTTCTCGACGTCGAGACCGCGTCGTGTAGCCTCTTCCACCCACTCGTCAGAATAGCCGTTACCGTCGAAGCGGATGGGTTTGCACGTCTTGATGTCGTCGCGCAAGACTTCGATGATGGCATGGAAAGTAGCCGAGTGTCCGGTACCTTCAAGTTTCTTCTCCAATTCCGGAATACGTTCATCCACACGCTTCTTGAAGTCTACCAGTGCTTCTGCGACAGCACTGTTGAGTGCAATCATGGCCGATGCACAGTTAGCCTCAGAACCAACGGCACGGAACTCGAAGCGGTTGCCTGTAAAGGCGAATGGTGAGGTGCGGTTGCGGTCGGTATTGTCGATAAAGAGTTCGGGAATCTCGGGAATATCCATCTTCATTCCCTGCTTTCCAGCCATTGCGAGGATGTCGCTGACGTCGGCTTTCTCAATGTGGTCGAGCAATTCGCTGACCTGCTTGCCGAGGAAGGACGAGATGATGGCTGGCGGTGCCTCGTTGGCGCCCAGACGATGAGCGTTGGTAGCCGACATGATGCTGGCCTTCAGCAGTCCGTTATGACGATAAACACCCATCAGTGTTTCGACGATGAAGGTAGCGAAGCGAAGGTTCTGCTCGGGCGTCTTGCCGGGCGCATGCAGCAGGACGCCGTTATCCGTAGAGAGCGACCAGTTGTTGTGTTTTCCCGAGCCGTTGATGCCATCGAAGGGTTTCTCGTGAAGCAGTACGCGGAAGCCGTGTTTGCGTGCAACCCGCTTCATCACTGACATCAGCAGCATGTTATGGTCGACAGCCAGGTTGGTTTCCTCGAAGATAGGAGCTAACTCAAACTGGTTGGGAGCCACCTCGTTATGACGTGTCTTACAAGGGACGCCCAGTTCGAGAGCTACGATTTCCAGTTCACGCATGAAGGCTGCGACACGCTCGGGGATGGCACCGAAATAGTGGTCGTCCATCTGCTGGTTCTTGGCGGAGTCATGACCCATCAGCGTGCGACCGGTCAGCAACAGGTCAGGACGGGCTGAGTAAAGACCTTCGTCGACGAGGAAATATTCCTGTTCCCAGCCGAGGTTTGAGGTAACCTTCTTGACTTCCGGATCGAAATAATGACACACTTCCGTTGCAGCCACATTGACGGCATGCAGGGCACGCAGCAACGGAGCCTTGTAGTCGAGTGCCTCGCCGGTGTAGCTGATAAATACGGTAGGAATACACAAAGTGTCGTCGATGATAAATACAGGCGACGTGGGATCCCAGGCTGAGTAGCCACGAGCCTCAAAGGTGCTGCGAATGCCACCACTGGGGAACGACGAGGCATCGGGTTCCTGCTGAACGAGCAACTTGCCGCTGAACTCCTCGACCATGCCGCCCTTGCCGTCGTGCTCGATGAAGGAGTCATGCTTCTCGGCAGTGCCCTCGGTCAGCGGCTGGAACCAGTGGGTATAGTGCGTCACGCCATTCTCCGTAGCCCACTGCTTCATGCCGGCAGCAACGGCGTCTGCCACGTCGCGGTCGAGGCGTGCACCGCTGTCCATCACGTCAATCATCTTCTCGTACACGTCCTTGGACAGGTACTTATACATTTTCTCACGGTTGAAGACCTTCTTGCCAAAATACGCTGCGGGTCTCTCACTAGGTGTTTTTACGTCGAGTGGCTTCTTCTTGAAAGCATCACCGACAACCTGAAATCTTAATGTTTCCATAATGATGTTGTTTTTGTGTTATTAATGTTAATGACTCCATTTCTCTATTCGTTTAAGCGCTTCCTCCGTCTTCTCATGACTGCCGAAAGCGGTAAAGCGCACATATCCCTCACCACTGGGACCAAAGCCGACACCCGGCGTACAGACAACATTGGCACCGTAGAGCAGCTGTTCGAAGAACTGCCACGAGGTGGTGCCGTCAGGCGTGCGCATCCAGATGTAAGGAGCATTCTCGCCACCATAGCACTCGAAACCGAGACTTCTCAATACACTGAGCATGCGAGCAGCATTCTGCATATAGTAGTCAATGGTCTGCTGCACCTGCTGCTTGCCCTCGGGCGAGTAGATGGCCTCGGCAGCGCGCTGGGAGATGTAGCTGGTGCCGTTGAACTTGGTACACTGTCGGCGCAACCATAGCTGGTTGAGGGATATCCGTTCACCCTCAAAAGTGGACACGCTGACTTCCTTGGGCACGATGGTATAGCCGCAGCGGACACCCGTAAATCCTGCCGTCTTGGAGAACGAGCGGAACTCGACGGCACACTTGCGGGCACCGCGAATCTCGTAGATGCTGTGCGGAATATCGGGATCTTGGATATAAGCCTGATAAGCAGCATCAAACAGGATGAGGGCATCGTTCTTCAAGGCGTAGTTCACCCACTTGCGCAGCTCCTGTTTGCTGACGACCGTACCCGTTGGGTTGTTAGGGAAACAGAGGTAGATGACGTCGACCGGACGGCCCTTAGGCAGTTCGGGAACAAAGCCGTTCTCAGCCGTCGTGGGCATATATCTCACGTTGCTCCAGCGCCCGTCACGATAAGTGCCGCAGCGACCTATCATCACGTTCGAGTCGATGTAGACAGGATAGATGGGATCGGTGACGCCGATGAAGTTATCCCAGTGCAGCAACTCCTGGAAGTTGCCCGTGTCACTCTTGGCTCCGTCGTTGATGAAGACCTCGTCGAGACTGAGGCGCACACCGTGCGGTGCAAAGTCGTTCTTCACGATAGCTTCGCGCAGGAATTCGTATCCTTGCTCGGGTCCATAACCTCTGAATCCGTCAGCTGTTGCCATCTCGTCGACGGCCTTATGCATCGCCTCGACGACGGCAGGACAGAGCGGCTGTGTGACATCACCGATACCGAGCGAGATGACGTCGGCCTTGGGGTGCATCACCTTGAAGGCATTGACCTTCTTGGCAATGTCAGCGAACAAGTAGTTGTTCTGCAGGTTCAAAAAATGTATGTTTACTAATGCCATGATAATTTACAATTGGACTATTTACTATTTGACAATTTATTGATCAATTGATTGATGGGGCAATGCTGCTTCACCGTCGAAGACAAAGTCGGCAGGACCGGTCATATAGACGTGGTTATTGTTTTCGCACCACTCAATGCTGAGCGTGCCGCCGTCCATGACGATGTCGCTCTTGCGTCCGGCCTTGCCAACAACAGCGGCTGCAACAGCCGTAGCGCAGGCTCCCGTACCACAAGCCTGAGTGATGCCGCTGCCACGTTCCCAGACGCGCGTCCTGATGCGACCGTCAGGCAGAACCTGCGCAAACTCGATGTTGCAGCGCTGTGGAAAGGCCGCGTGCCGCTCCAGCCGTCGTCCGGTCTCACCCACTTGGTCCACATCGTCAGTGAAGATAACGAAGTGCGGATTGCCCATCGAGACAAACGTCCCCTCGTCCACTTTCCGCGAGGCGACATATAGCGAGCTATCCTCCAGCACGGGCTCACCCATATCAACGGTGACTGAGGCGACCTTGTTATCGGTCAGATGCAGTTGAAGGGTCTTGATGCCCGAGAGTGTCAGCAGGCGAATCTCGGTCTTGTCCGTCAGTCCTCGCTCAAAGAGGTATTTCCCAATACACCTGGATGCATTGCCGCACATCATGGCTTCACTCCCGTCGGCATTGAAGATACGCATAGAATAATCGGCCTCGGGAACAGGCGATTTCCCGATCAGCACCAGACCGTCGCTGCCTATGCCTTTGTGGCGGTCGCTCCATGCGATAGCAGCAGCCGAGGGGGCGGCAATGGGGTGCTGCATGACGTTGACGTAGATATAGTCGTTGCCACAGCCGTGCATCTTGGTAAAGGGAATCTTTTTCATAGGGCGTATCGGGCTAATAGGACTTTTTGGACAGATAGTTGTTAACCTGCTGGGCTGTCTGACGACCGCTGGCCATCGCACGGACAACGAGCGAGGCACCATTGGCACTGTCGCCGCAGACGAAGACGTTCTTAGGATACTCGGGATGCTCGGGTTTGAGGAAACCCATAGCCAGCAAGCAGAGCTCGGCCTTGATAATTTCGGGCTTACCCTTCTCGACCATCATCGGACGACCTCCGGCAGGATTGGGTTCCCAGTCTATTTCTTGCACCTTAACACCGGTCAGCTTGCCGTTCTCGCCGAGGAATTCCAACGTGTTGATGTTCCAACGGCGCGTGCAGCCTTCTTCGTGCGATGAAGTGGTCTTGAGGGTGCGAGGCCAATTGGGCCAAGGGTTCTGCGGGTCCTCTGGTCCTTCCACAGGACGGGGCATAATCTCAATCTGGGTAACGCTCTTGCACCCCTGACGATGAGCCGTACCGATGCAGTCGGAACCAGTGTCGCCGCCACCTATCACCAGCACGTCTTTCCCCTTGGCCGTGATGCGCTTATCCTTACTAAACTCAATGCCTGCCAGCACGCGGTTCTGCTGTGCAAGCAGTTCGAGGGCGAAATGTACACCTTTGAGCTCACGACCGGGAGCTTTAAGGTCACGCGCCGTTGGCGTACCAGTGGCGATGACGACGGCGGCAAAGTCGCGGGCTAGGGTTTCTAGATTAACTGGATTGTCTAGATTATCTAGATTGTCTAGATTTTCTAGATTAATAGCACAGCCGTATTTAAATTCGACGCCCTCGCCCTCGAGCAGCGCGATACGCCGGTCGATGACGGCCTTGTTGAGCTTGAAGTTAGGGATGCCGTAGCGCAGCAGACCGCCTGCGGCCTCGTTCTTCTCGAACACGGTGACGGTATAGCCCATCAGGTTCAGGTCGTTGGCTGTAACCAGTCCGGCAGGACCAGCTCCAATCACTGCCACCTTCTTTCCATTGCGCTGGATGTCGGTATGCGGCTGGATGTAACCCTCGCGGAAAGCTGCCTCCGTGATTGCACACTCGTCTTCGCGGTTGGTGGTAGGCTCGTGGTTGAAACGATTGAGCACGCAGGCCTTCTCGCACAAGGCTGGACAAATACGACCAGTGAACTCGGGGAAGGGATTGGTGCTGTTAAGCAACTTGTAAGCCAACTCCCAGTCGCCTTTATAGAGGGCGTCGTTCCACTCCGGGGCTTTGTTGCCCAGTGGACAAGCCCAGTGGCAGAAGGGTACGCCGCAGTCCATGCAGCGACTTGCCTGCAATTTACGTTCGCGGGTGTTGAGCGTCTGCTCCACCTCGCCAAAGTCGTGGATTCTATCGTGAATCGGACGGTAGCCCGCCTCTTGGCGGTGTATCTCTAAAAATGCTTTTGGATTTCCCATTTCAATTTACAATTTGACAATTTACTATTTATTATTTAATAGTCGCGCTGGATGTCGGCAATCTTCTCATGCAGGCGTGCCATCTTCTCTTCTTCAAGCACACGTTTGTACTCGATAGGAACGACCTGGATGAAGTCCTCGATGTAGCGGTGCCAGTCGTCGAGCATCCGTCCGGCAAGGACTGAGCCTGTGTGCAGGTAGTGCTGACGAATCAACTCCAGCAGTTCCTTGCGCGACACGGAGTCCTCGACCAGCGAGAGCTCGACCATATCCATGTTACAGAAGTAATCGAAGGTATGGTCAGGATCGTACACATAAGCCACGCCACCACTCATACCTGCGGCAAAGTTGCGACCTGTCTTTCCGAGAACAACCACGCGACCGCCTGTCATGTATTCGCAGCAGTGATCGCCAGCGCCCTCGATGACAGCAATGGCACCCGAGTTGCGCACACCAAAACGCTCGCCCACCTTACCATTGATATACAGCTCACCTGAGGTAGCACCATACAAGCCTGTGTTACCCGCGATGATGTTCTCTTCGGCCTTGAAGGCGATGCTGCGACGGGTTGGCGGCAGGATGGATATGCGACCGCCAGAGAGGCCCTTGCCAAAATAGTCGTTAGTCTCACCTTCCAGTCGGATGTCGACACCCTTCACGGCAAAAGCACCGAAACTCTGACCAGCCGAGCCTTTGAACTTAATCTTGATCGTTCCATCAGGCAGACCTTCCTCGCCATACTTCTTGGCGATAACACCCGAGAGCATTGTGCCTAGTGCACGGTCAGTATTCTTGACGGCATAGTCGAGTGTCACCTCTTCCTGCTCGTTGATGGCCTTTTGGGCGGCACGGATGATTTCCTCATCCTTCACGCCCGTCACCTTCGTGTAGGCACCACGGTCCCAGTAGAGGGCCTTATCCGTCTCAGGCTTATGTAGCAGTCGCCCGAAGTCGATGGTCTGCCACTTCTCAGCGGCAGCCAATTTTTCACTTTTCACTTTTAACTTTTCACTTATTTCGATGAGCTCCGTATGACCAATAATCTCCTTCAGCGAGTGCACTCCGATCTCTGCGAGGTACTCGCGCACCTGCTGAGCCAGGAAGGTGAAGTAGTTGACCACATACTCAGCGCGCCCTTCAAAGTGTTTACGCAACTCCGGATTCTGCGTCGCCACACCCATCGGACAAGTATTGGTATTACACTTACGCATCATGACACAGCCCAGCACGATAAGAGGCAGCGTGCCAAACGAGAACTCGTCGGCGCCCAGCATCGCCATGATGATGACGTCTTTGGCGGTCTTCAACTGTCCATCGGTCTGCAGGCGCACCTGGTTGCGCAAGCCGTTCATCACCAGTGTCTGCTGCGTCTCGGCAAGTCCTATCTCGGGCGAGATACCGGCAAAGCGCATCGAACTGGCAGGCGAAGCACCCGTGCCTCCCTCTGCACCTGAGATGACAATGAGGTCAGCCTTAGCCTTAGCCACACCGGCAGCGATAGTGCCTACCCCACTCTCGGCCACGAGTTTCACACTGACGGCAGCCGTAGGATTGATATTCTTCAGGTCGAAGATGAGCTGTGCCAGGTCTTCAATACTATAGATATCATGATGAGGTGGCGGCGAGATGAGCGAGATGCCTGGAATGGCATTACGCGTCTTTGCAATGATGTCGTTCACCTTGAATCCGGGCAGTTGTCCACCCTCACCAGGTTTCGCACCCTGTGCCACCTTGATCTGAATCTCCTCAGCGTTGACCAGGTATTCGGCTGTCACGCCAAAACGTCCTGATGCAATCTGCTTGGTCTTTGAACTCAGGCTTACACCATCCACCTCTGTATGATAACGGGCATTGTCCTCGCCGCCTTCACCGGTGTTGCTACGGGCACCCAGTTTGTTCATGGCCAATGCCAAGGCCTCGTGAGCCTCAATGCTCAAGGCACCGAACGACATCGCACCTGTCACGAAATGCTTGACGATGCTCTCTACAGGCTCCACCTCGTCGATAGGCGTAGGCTTGGCAGCTTTTTTGAATCCGAAGAAATCGCGAATGAATATCGGAGACTCCTTCTCGTCGACTAACTGAGACCATTTCTTGAATCCCTCATAGTCGCCCTTTCTTGTTGCCAACTGCAATTGGGCAATTGTCTCTGGATTCCAGGCATGCCTAATGCCGTCCTTGCGCCAAGCAAACTGTCCCTGGTTCTGAAGCATGAGCTGCTCTTTGGCCTGCTCATGCAGACGGATAGCATCGCGGGCGATCTCCTTCAAGCCAATACCTCCGATAGTGCTTACCTCTGTGCCGAAATAGCGGCGCAGCAGGTCCTCACCCAGACCGATGCTCTCGAAAATCTTAGCTCCACGATACGAGCGGATGGTCGATATTCCCATCTTCGACATAATCTTCTTCAGACCTTTATCCACCGCCTTGATATAGTGAGCTTCTGCTGTAGCATACTCTTCCTGTATCTTGCCTCGCTTCACCAAATCGTCGAGAATGGCGAAGGTCATATAGGGACACAGGGCACTTGCACCGTAGCCCAACAGCAGGGCGGCGTGCATCACCTCGCGAATCTCACCGCTCTCCACAATCAGCGCCGTCTGTACACGCTTGCCCACACTGATAAGATAGTGGTGGACAGCGCTGACAGCCAGCAGACTCGGAATCGCAGCGTGCGTATCGTCAAGGTCGCGATCGCTCAGAATGATGTAGTTAACCCCCTCATCAACACTTTCTTCTGCCTTCTTGCAGAGGTCTTCGAGGGCCTGGCGAAGTCCGCTCTCACCTTGTGCTATTTCAAAGAGAATGGGCAGTTTCTTCGTCTTGAATCCCTTGTAGCGGATGTTGCATAATATATCGAGTTGTGTGTTGGTCAGTACGGGTTGCGGCAAGCGCACCATCTTACAGTTAGAAGCGTCGGGCGTCAGGATGTTGGTTCCTACAGCACCGATATACTCTGTGAGCGACATCACCAGTTCCTCGCGGATGGGGTCGATAGCAGGATTGGTGACCTGTGCAAACTGCTGACGGAAATAGTTGAAGAACACCTGCGGACGGTCGCTAATCACAGCCAACGGGGTGTCGTTACCCATTGCAGCCACAGGTTCCTGTCCGGCTGTAGCCATAGGAATGATGGTTTTGTCGATATCCTCTTGTCCGTAGCCGAACTGCACCAGTTTGGACTGCAAGTCACTCACGCTGTTGTCTACCTTACGGCCGCTCTTCAACTTCTCCAACTGAACGCGGTTCTCAGAGAGCCACTCGCGATAAGGATGTGCCTTGGCCAGCTTCTCCTTGATCTCGCCGTCGTAGTAAATCTTACCTTCCTGCGTGTCTATGAGAAGTATCTTACCAGGTTGCAGGCGTCCCTTGCTGACGACGTCGCCTGGCTCGAAGTCCATCACGCCCACTTCGCTGGCCACCACCATCAGCCCCTGCTTGGTGATGGTGTAGCGGCTGGGGCGCAGACCGTTTCTGTCGAGCATTCCCCCCGCATAACGACCGTCGCTGAAGAGCAGCGCTGCCGGACCGTCCCAAGGTTCCATCAGAATGGAGTAGTACTCGTAGAACGCCTTCAGGTCTTCCGAGATGGGGTTCTTGTCGTTAAAACTCTCAGGGACAAGAATGGCCATTGCCTGAGGAAGCGAGAGTCCACTCATCATGAGGAACTCGAACACGTTGTCGAGTGATGCCGAGTCACTCATACCCTCCTGCACGATGGGGCACAGGTCCTTGATGTCGCCGAGTGCCTCACTCGAGAGCACACTTTCGCGGGCCTTCATCCAGCCGCGGTTACCACGTATGGTGTTGATCTCACCGTTATGTGCTAACAAGCGGAAGGGCTGGGCAAGTTTCCATTTAGGGAATGTGTTGGTTGAGAATCTAGAGTGCACCAGCGCCAGTCCGCTTGTAAAGTAGTCGCTTGACAGGTCGGGGAAGTAGCGTCGCAACTGTCCGCTGGTCAACATACCTTTATAGATGATGTTCTTGCTCGACAGGGAGCACAGATAGAACTCCTCGTCATCGATACGGTTTTCGATACGTTTGCGCACTTTATACAGAATGCGGTCGAACACGGGCACTTTATCTTCTGTTATGCCCGTTACGAAAATCTGCTTGATGTCGGGTTCTACCTCACGGGCAGCCACTCCCAGCACCTCATGGTTAGTGGGCACCGAGCGCAGGTGCATCAGCGTCAGGCCTTCGCGCTCAATCTCTTCTATCATCACGCTCAGTATCGGCTGCTGCTTGTGCTCGTCTTTGGGGAGGAACACCAGTCCCGTGCCGTATTTTCCTTTTTCTGGCACGGGAATGCCCTGCAACAAAATAAACTCGTGAGGAATCTGCAGCATAATTCCCGCACCGTCGCCCGTCTTGTCGCGCGTCTCGGCACCACGATGTTCCATATTCTCCAATACACGCAAAGCCTGGTCCACCAGTTCGTGACTCTTGCCTCCGTGTATGTTCACTATCATACCCACGCCGCATGCGTCATGCTCATACTGTGGTTGATAAAGTCCGTTTAGCTTACTTTTTGTCATATTATCCCAGTTAAAACTTTCTTTTGTTTCGATTTCGAGTGCAAAGGTAAACCAAAAAGTTAGTAAAACAATCATTTTTGTGACATTATTTTGTTTTAGATTTGTACACTAATTACATTTTGACAAGGAAAGGCCGTAATTTGCGTCAAAACGTAAGCAGAATGCCTTCTGATAGTAGTATGCACTTTACACTTTGTCATTTCAGGAAAATTTCTTCGTTTAATTTTGGAAATTTATACGTCTTTTTTCCATGAGTCACGCTACCTTTGCAGTCGTAATCTTGCAAGATGACACAAAAACAGATTATTCATTTAAAAAGGTATTAAGGTATGAAAAAGATTGAAGCGATTATCCGAAAGACCAAGTTTGAAGAGGTCAAGGAAGCCCTGCTCTCGTCTGACATCGACTGGTTTGAGTACCACGACGTTCATGGCATCGGGCAGAGTCGTCAGGAGCGTATCTACCGTGGAGTGCAGTATTCCACTGATGTCATCGAACGAGTTGCGCTGACCATTGTGTGCCGCGACGTGATAGTTGATCCAACCATCCAGGTTATCCTGAAAGTAGCTCATACGGGTAATGTTGGCGACGGGCGTATCTTCATCAGCGACGTCATCGACACCTGGAGCATCCGCACCGGTGAGCACGGCGACACTGTGCTGAGAGACAAGAAGTAAAGATTTATGAACCAATTTCCATATATATGATGCGCATCGTTTCGCCCGTTCATCAGCATGATTAAATGAAATCATGCGCATGAATTTATTCGATAATGCGCATGAACGGATGAAATCATCTAAGAGGCGTCAAAAAGCGGAAATTATTAAAATGTAAAAGATTATGAACGAAATAGGATTATCACTCGATACCGTTTGGATGCTGTTGGCAGCCATGTTGGTTTTCTGGATGCAGCCCGGTTTTGCGCTGTGTGAGGCTGGTTTCACACGTTCGAAGAACACGGTAAACATCCTGATGAAGAACTTTGTCGACTTCATGTTCGGCTCGCTGTTGTTCTTCTTTCTCGGCTTCGGATTCATGTTCGGCAGCGAGGGGGCCGGTTTCATTGGTGCTCCCAACTGGGGCGACCTGAGTTTCTACAAGGGCGACCTGCCCGTTGAGGGCTTCCTGATTTTCGAGACGGTGTTCTGCGCCACCTCTGCCACCATCGTCAGCGGGGCTATGGCTGAGCGCACGAAGTTCTCGATGTACCTCGTCTACAGTGCTGTCATCTCGCTGTTCATCTACCCCGTCGAGGGACACTGGACGTGGGGCGGAGGCTGGCTCTGCAACGATGCCGCCGACTCGTTTATGACGACCACCTTCGGCGCCGTCTTCCACGACTTTGCCGGTTCGGCTATCGTGCACAGCGTAGGTGGTGTGCTGGCATTGATCGGAGCCATTGCACTGGGAGCCCGTCGCGGCAAGTATGCCAAGGACGGCAGCAGTCGCGCCATCCCCGGCCATTCGCTGATGATGGCTGCCTTGGGCGTATTCATTCTCTGGCTGGGATGGTTCGGCTTCAACCCCGGTTCACAGCTGGCAGCCTCCGGCGAAGTCAACCGCGTGGCCATTTCGCATGTCTTCCTGACCACTAACCTGGCAGCTGTTGCCGGCGGCGTGGCAACGATGTTCCTCACTTATTTCAAATACGGCAAGCCCTCGCTGTCACTGACGCTGAACGGCGTGTTGGCAGGACTGGTAGGCATTACGGCAGGATGCGACCTGGTATCTCCAACAGGTGCCGTCGTCATCGGACTGGTATGTGGTACGGTGTTGGTTTATTCCATTGAGTTCATCGACCATAAGTTACACATCGACGATCCTGTAGGTGCGTCCAGTGTACATGGTGTATGCGGTATCTTAGGAACAGTGATGACCGGACTGCTGGCAACTGATAGCGGTGCTTTCTATGGTCACGGATGGGGTTTCTTCGCTGCTCAGTGCTTTGGCATTCTGGTCATCGACCTCTGGGCTGCAGTTTGCGGCGTCGCTCTGTTCTATGGTATCAAGAAGCTACATGGACTGCGCGTCGATGCCCGTATCGAGGACGAAGGTCTTGACATCTACGAACACGGTGAGACTTGTTATAACTAAGTGAAACATGCAAAGAAAAATTTTAGGGTATGAAAAAGATTGTTTTATTCGCAATGGGACTAGTGCTGAGTGGCACTACCCTTGCACAGGAAGAGAAGAAAAGTGAGTTTGAAACAACCATCAAGGGCGACTTCGTCAACGAGTACATCTGGCGTGGCCTGAAGTTGGCCGACGTTGCCGTACAGCCTACCTTTGGCGTAGAATACAAAGGCCTGTCGCTGACAGCCTGGGGCAGTTACGGACTGTCCAACAAAGACGACGTGAAGGAGTTCGACCTGACACTCGCCTACGCCATCAGCGGACTCAATTTCGGCGTGACCGACTACTGGTTCAGCGTGGGACAAGACCCCGAAGGCCGCTACTTCAAGTATGATGCTCACGGCACCAACCACATCTTCGAGGCCTTTGCCGGCTACGACTTCGGGTTCGCCTCAGTCAAATGGTACACCAACTTCACCGGTAACGACTACAAGGAGGACGGCAAACGCAACTACAGCAGTTACGCAGAAATTAATGTCCCATTTCGTTTAGCTACTGTCGACTGGACTGCTACGGCGGGCGCCGTCCCCTTCGAGTCGGTGCAGTATGGCACCAATGGCTTTGCAGTGACCAACCTCTCGCTACGGGCCACTAAGGACATACGGATTACGGACACGTTCTCCGTTCCTATCTTCGGACAGGTAATAGCTAATCCCTGTTCACAGAAAGCTTACCTGGTTCTGGGTTTTACGCTGCAACCATAATCTTTTTCCAGGTACCCTCTCGTCCATGTGATATGGACGAGGGGGATTTTTGCGTTGATTATTAACACCAAGATATGGAAACAAAATATATTTTTATCACTGGAGGCGTTGCCTCATCACTGGGCAAGGGCATCATTTCGGCCTCGCTCGGCAAATTGCTGCAAGCACGCGGCTTTCGCATTACCATTCAGAAATTCGACCCTTACATCAACATCGACCCGGGCACACTCAACCCTTACGAGCACGGGGAATGCTACGTGACGGCAGACGGCATGGAAACCGACCTGGACTTAGGTCACTACGAGCGGTTCACAGGCATTGAGACAACACGCAACAATAGTGTCACCACGGGACGCATTTACCTGAGTGTCATCGAGCGAGAGCGTCACGGCGACTATCTGGGCAAGACCATTCAGGTGGTGCCTCACATTACTGATGAGATCAAGCGGCGCATCCTGCTCAACGCATCAAAACAACCACTCGACTTTGTCATCACCGAGGTGGGAGGAACCATCGGCGACATAGAGAGCCAGCCGTTCCTCGAAGCTATCCGACAGCTACGTTGGGAACTCGGACCCCGTCGTGCCGTTAACGTTCACCTGACCTATGTGCCCTACTTGGCTGCTGCTGGCGAGCTGAAAACCAAACCGACACAGACCAGCGTAAAGCAATTGCAAGGACTGGGCATACAGCCCGAGGTATTGGTGTTGCGCACCGAACACGACCTCAGCGACGATATCCGCCAGAAGGTGGCACACTTCTGCAATGTCGACATGGATGCCGTCATACAGAGTCAGGACCTTGCCAGCATCTACGAGGTGCCTGTCAACATGCAGCGTCAAGGACTCGACACTATTATCCTCAAGAAAGTCGGCATAGCGGTTGACAACGATAACAACGCAACAGGAATGGCAGCATGGAACACCTTCCTCGACAAGCAGCGCAAAGCCACCGAGGTGGTCAACATCGGACTGGTGGGCAAGTACGACCTGCAGGATGCTTACAAGAGTATCCGTGAGAGTCTGAACCTGGCAGGCATCTACAATGACGTGAAGGTGAAGATCCATTTCATCAACAGCGAGGAGATTACCCCAGAGAACGTTGCCGAGAAATTGCAAGGATTGGCGGGGTTCATCATATGTCCGGGGTTCGGGCAGCGGGGCATCGAGGGAAAGATTATCGCCGCACAGTATGGGCGGGAGCACGACATGCCCACTTTCGGCATCTGCTTAGGTATGCAGATGATGGTCATTGAATTTGCCCGCAACGTGCTGGGCTACAAGGATGCCAACAGTGCCGAGATGAGACCCACCCCCCAGCAGACCCACCCCCAACCCCTCCCTGTTATGGAGGGGAGTAATTACCAAGATCCTGTAAATGTTATCGATTTGATGGAAGAACAGAAAAACATTACGCAGATGGGGGGTACGATGAGATTAGGCGCATACGATTGTAAAGTATTAAAAGGTAGTAAGTCATTTGATGCATATTCGCAGTCAGAACTATCTACTCCCCTCCATAACAGGGAGGGGCAGGGGGAGGGTCTGCTGACCAAAGAGCGTCATCGGCACCGCTATGAGTTCAACAATGCGTACAAAGAGGCTTACGAGCAGGCTGGCATGCAATGCGTTGGAATCAATCCGGATGCTGACCTCGTGGAAATTGTTGAGATACCGACCCTGCAGTGGTACATCGGCACACAGTTCCATCCTGAGTACTCGTCTACCGTACTCCACCCCCACCCGCTCTTCCTGTCGTTCGTGAAAACATGTATCAACCAACAATAAAACCCATCAGACTATGTGTGGAATAGTAGCTATATTAAATGTAGAAGAACAAACTTCTAAACTGAGAGAGAAGGCACTGAAAATGAGTCAGAAAATTCGTCACCGCGGACCCGACTGGAGTGGAATATACTGCGGTGGCTCAGCCATACTGGCACACGAGCGACTGAGCATTGTCGACCCTGAGTCAGGACAACAACCCCTCTTCTCGCCCGACCGCAAGCAGGTGCTCGCCGTTAATGGTGAGATATACAACCATCAGGAGATTCGTCGTCGCTATGCCGGGAAATACGACTTCCAGACAGGCTCCGACTGCGAAGTCATCCTGGCACTCTATCGCGACAAAGGCATCAACTTCCTCGAGGACCTCTCAGGCATCTTCGCTTTCGTGCTTTATGACGAGGAGCGTGATGAATTCCTCATTGCCCGTGACCCCATCGGTGTGATTCCACTTTATATCGGTTACGACAGCGACGGCACCATTTATGTAGCCTCAGAACTAAAAGCCCTCGAAGGCCAGTGCGAGCGTTACGAACCGTTCCTGCCCGGACATTACTTTTGGAGCAAGGAGCCTGGCATGAAACGATACTATCAGCGCGACTGGTTCGATTACGATGCTGTGAAGGACAACGATGCCAGCGTGTCTGCCATTCATGACGCATTGGTAAGTGCCGTCAAGCGACAACTCATGAGCGACGTGCCCTACGGTGTTCTCCTCTCTGGCGGACTCGACTCGTCGGTCATCTCAGCCATTGCCGAGAAGTTCAGCGAGATGCGCATCGAGGACAACTCGCAGACCAAGGCTTACTGGCCCCGGCTACACTCCTTTGCCGTAGGACTCAAAGGAGCACCCGATCTGGCCAAAGCACGCATGGTAGCCGACCATATCGGTACCGTACACCATGAAATCAACTATACCATTCAGGAAGGTCTTGATGCCATCCGCGATGTCATCTACTATATCGAGACTTACGACGTTACCACCGTACGCGCCTCTACACCGATGTATCTGCTGGCACGCGTCATCAAGTCGATGGGCATCAAGATGGTACTCTCCGGTGAGGGTGCTGACGAGATATTCGGAGGCTATCTCTATTTCCACAAAGCACCAACGGCACGTGACTTCCACGACGAAACGGTACGCAAACTCTCTAAACTCCATCTCTACGACTGTCTGCGTGCCAACAAAAGCCTGTCTGCTTGGGGCGTCGAGGGGCGCGTGCCTTTCCTCGACAAAGAATTTCTCGACGTAGCGATGCGCACCAATCCGGAGGCTAAGATGTGTCCAGGACAGACCATCGAGAAGAGAATTGTTCGTGAGGCCTTTGCCGACCTGCTACCTGCTGAGGTTGCCTGGCGACAGAAAGAGCAGTTCTCCGACGGTGTGGGCTATTCGTGGATTGATACGTTGAAAGCCATCACCGCACAAGCTGTCACTGACGAACAGATGGTACATGCTGCCGAGCGATTCCCTATCAATCCTCCTAAAAACAAGGAAGAGTACTACTACCGCAGCATCTTCGCCGAACATTTCCCCAGCGATTCTGCTGCACGTAGTGTGCCCTCCGAAGCCAGCGTAGCTTGTTCTACTGCTATCGCCCTCGAATGGGATGCTGCCTTCAAGAACCTAAACGACCCCTCTGGCCGAGCGGTCAAAGGGGTCCACGAACAGGCTTATTAGACCTATATTACATCTTGAGCGAAGCTGTAGGCAGCTGACTCTTGACGCGGATATTGGCAGTTCCCTTGCTCTGGGTGCTGCGAACAACGACAATGGCGCGGCCTTTCCAGGTGGTGAAACTGGGTGACGTCTTGGCCGTACGGTCTTTCAGGTCGGCAGAGGCTGCTGCCATCAGCATGGCGGAACCGCTGACACTCACCTGACAAGGAATTGCGGCATCAGGACAGACGTTTCCGTTTTTGTCGACGACCTCAACGGTGATATAGGCCAACGACTGACCACCGGGAACAAGGTGATTCCTGTCGGCTGTCAGACGCAGACGGGCGGGTTTGCCTGCTGTCGACAGCATGACGCGCTGACCTCCGGCCTCTGCGCGCAAAGTACCAGGTTGGTAAGGCAGATTGAACACCGCCTTGAACTCGGTGGAGCGGTCTACCTTCTTGGTGGCTACTAGCTGGTCGTTCAGAAAGAGTTTCACCTCAGGGGCCTTGGTGTACACCTCGACATCGATGGGTTTTCCTTCCCATCCTGCCCAGTTCCAACTCTCCCAGGTAGGCCATACGCTCCAGGATGTCTCATATATCTTCCCATGATAGCCATTCGGCTCCTTTACCGCCATAAACAATCCGCGGTCATTCCACAGGATATCACGATAATGACTGATGGGACGACGATAGCCCGTCATGTCGACATCACCACAGCAGGCTCCGTGCCAGTCGGGTTGTCCTCCCTCGACATAGCTCTCTCCTGGGCGTTCTCCTTCATAGTAGTAACGTCCGATTCCCGATTCGCCGAGATAGTCAAGACCGGTCCACACCATATCGCCGATAATGTAGGGATTGTCGTGGACATAAGCCCAGTTTCTGAAAGCGTCACGCGGGAAACTCTCCGTCTGCCACATCACACGTTTTGGATCACGTTGATGGTCGGTGGCATGCTTGAAAATCATATAGTTGTAGCCTGCAATGTCAAGTACTTCGAAGTGAGGGTCGTAGATTTCCCAGTCGGGGTCCCATGCACAAAGAGCTTCCGTCACAGGACGCGTCGTGTCGCACTCCAATACGGCAGCCTTCAACTTTCGGGCCGTAGCGACGACACCAATCTCCTTGCGCTCAATGACCTCGTTGCCGATGCTCCACGAGATGATGCTGGGATGGTTACGGTCACGCAGCACCATAGCGTGGATATCCTCCCGATAGCAGGAGTCGATGAGTGTCGAGTAGTCGTAAGGTTTTTTTGCCTTACGCCATCCGTCGAAAGCCTCGCCGATAACGAGCATGCCCAGTGAGTCACAGGCATCGAGGAAGGCACGTGTGGTGGGATTATGACTAGTACGTATCAGGTTGAAGCCAGCCTGCTTCATCAGGCGAACCTTGCGAATCTCTGCATCGTCGAAGGCCATTGCGCCAATCACTCCGTCGTCGTGATGCACGCAACCGCCATTCAGCAATAGGGACTCCCCATTGAGCACAAAGCCTTTCTCAGCATCGTATGAGAAGGTGCGGACACCGAAACGGGTTGAATGGTTTGAGGTAAGCGGTGAGCGGAGTCTGCAGTTAACAGTATAGAGATAAGGGTCTTGAGGCGACCAGAGACGCGGATGCTGGATAGTATAGCTGAAGTTGACCGTCTTGCACTCGCCGGCATTCACCGTGACGTCCTGCTGCTGACCTTCCACCTCGACGGTGGTCTGCTGTGCGTCCTTCGACTCGTTCTGCACCGTGACGGCTACATTTACCGTAGCCTTGTCGGCAGACACGTCGGTGGTGGTGACGAACACACCATTCTCGGCAATATGGAGGGCTGGCATCGTCTGAAGCCATACATGTCGATAGATACCCGAACCCGAGTACCAACGACAGTTCGTCTGTTGACTGTTGTCCACCTTGACGACGAGTTCGTTGTCTCGCTTGTCCGTATAGACATAAGGGGTGATGTCAACGGTGAACGGAGTGTATCCGTAGGCATGCTGTCCGGCCTTCTTGCCGTTGATGAACACTTCGGCACGCTGGTAGACACCCTCGAAATGGAGCTTGACCAGTTCACCCTTCTTGACCTTCATGAGGTTACCGGCAAACCGCTTGCGATATTCACCCTTTCCGGCGGGAAACCAGCCACCCTCGGTGCCTGTAGTTCCTGTCTCGGGATTGGAAGCGTAATAGATGTCCCAATCGTGTGGAAGATTAACGGTTGTCGTCTTGCCGTTGTACGTAAACTCCCAGCCATTGTCAAACAGCTGTTGTTCTTGCGCCGATGCCTGTAATGCCAGCACCGAGGCTAATGTAATAAATAGTTTTTTCATTTTTATTGTTAGTTATGATGATATTGATGATTTACATCATTTCATAGTTGCTTCTTTTCGCATTCAAAGAATGTTGATGGGCACCACCAGCTTGATGGTGACATTACGGCCCATGTTAAACACGCCACGACGGCCCGTCAGGTTGTTTACATCGGCATATTTCAGTCGGCTCAGGTGGTTCTGATAGGCTTTGTTCAGCAGGTTGTCAGCGGTAATGTACAGCTCGGCTATCTTCTTGCTCCTCCATGTCACATCGGTGCCTGCCGACAGGTTCAGCAAGGCATAGCCGGGTGTCTCGCTCTCCGTCTGGTCTACGGCATACACATGGCTTTGTCGCAGATAGCACTCCATGCCTGCCGACACGTATAGGTTGTCGGCTGACAAGCCTCGTGAATGGTGTGTATGGTGAGCATGTGAGCCGATGGTCGGATGGGTATGGTGCAACAGTTCCCAACGCAACTCCGTCGTCCATCGTGGAGCAGGTGTATAGGGCAGGTATTTCGACTCGTCGGGTTGATGCAGCTGGCGTGCATCGACATACGAAAAGGTGTTCTCGAGATGCAGGCTATGGATGGGATGGAAGTCGACACCTGCCTCGAATCCCAACAGGCGTGCGTCGCCTTGTGTATAGTTGTAAACGGGATGGCTGTCAATGACATTACCCGTTCCCTTCAAGAAGACGTAGTTGTCAATGCGGTTGGCAAAAAGTGCTAACTGCGCCGACAGATAGGGTGACGTAAAGTCCACACCCAGGTCGGCTTGCAGACTGTATTCTGGACTCAGTTGTTCGTTGCCCAGTTCGTAGCGCAAGGCTCCTTCGTGGGAACCGTTCGATGCTAGCTCACTCATGTTCGGAGCTCGGAATCCGCGTGCCACGTTCAGTCGCACGTTCAGGTTGTCGTTCATATTCCATACGGCACCCACACTTCCGGTCACGCCGTCGAAGTTTCGACTGAAATCACGGAATCGCAGGTCGCCGTCTTCCGTCAGCTCGTCACCGTGCAGATGACGATGATCCCAACGCACGCCACCGTTCAGCGTCCACCGTTCTATCTGTTTGCTCACAGTGGCATACGCACCGATGTCGAACAGGCGATAGGCAGGTATCAGGAATTCCTCGCCCAGGTTCTGCGACTGTTGCCACATGCCCTGAACACCCGTAGATACCTTCCATCCGTCGAACTCATGTGTCAGATAGCGCACGTCGTAGGTGACGGTGTGCAGTTTGAAGTCCAGCGACGCCTCGTTGTAGCTCTCCTCAAATTCCTGACGACGGTTCTGCTGGTAGCCAACGATGGCTTTCAGATAACCGTGAGTAAGGTTCAACGAGTTGTCCCACACCAGTTTGTAGTGCTTCACTTGCTGGAAAGGCAGCCACTTGCCGTAGCTGTGCCCACCCCATCCTTCTTCGTGCTCCAACTCACCAGTCTGTGTGTCGCGCTCACCCTCGATGATGCCGGGAGTCAGGTGGAAAAATGTACCTGCCAGTCGTGAGTAGCCCCACTGCTTCTGTAAGCCCATCATCAGTCGGGCAGCCATTTCCTTGAACTGTGAACCAGGCACGTAGCCGTCATATTTGTTCTTATATGCGTGAGCCATCTTCCCACTCCATCGGGCGTCCCAGACAAAGCCTTGCTGGTTGCCGCTCATGTTCATCGCATATCCCCACAGGCCGTTGTTCGTCTGGTATTCGGTCGACACACTGCCTCGCAGCTCACCATCAGCAGCCACGGGCTGACTATGCAGGATGACCACACCAGCCATTGCGTCCGATCCATACATCAGCGATGCAGGACCTTTCAGAATTTCCACCGAACCCACATGGGCTCCGTCCACTTCAACACCGTGTTCGTCGCCCCACTGCTGTCCCTCCTGGCGCACCCCCTCGCTCATCACTACCACACGGTTGTAGCCCAATCCGCGGATGATGGGTTTCGAGATGCCGTTGCCCGTTGTCAACTGACTCACACCGGGTTGCAGGGCGATGGCGTCTATAATGTTGGAAGAAGCCGTCGAGCGTAGTTCCTTACTGCTGACGAGGCTCACAGGTGCCGTTGCATGTTTCAGTTTCGTCTCACCCGTCACACCCGTCACTGTCACCTCGTTGAGTTTCAGGTGGCGGTAGAAAACGTCCGTAGAGTCACCGTAATGGTTATGTCTTTGGTTGTCAATGCTGTCCTGAGCTGCCACTGTCAGACATACGCCCAACAACGGCAATAATAAGATCATTCTTATCATAACGGGTGCAAAATTAGAAAAAAATTATGGGACTGCCAAACGACAGTCCCACAAAATAATTCAACATTCGCTATGCGATGCTTATTTTCTCACAAAGATGAACCGTTGGAGAGGACATATCCAAAGCAACGCTGAAACTCACTTTCGAAATTGGGTGTTAGAACACCCCGCCCTAGGGCTTCACGAATCTCTTGAATCGTCCAAAAACGGCCGCCGTCCAACTCGTCGGCTGAGGGCGATACAGGACCGTCGTAGGTCGTGCGGTTCACATACACGAGTTCACGCTCACGCAGACTCTCAAAGACGTATTTGTCTACGAACTCAGGAGTGAAGTCGGTAATGCCCAATTCTTCACGAACCTCACGGCGAAGGGCCTCTTCTGGTGTCTCACCGTAGTCAATATGGCCACCAACTGCCGTGTCCCACTTCCCTGGCTGGATGTCTTTCCATTCAGGTCTGCGTTGCAGGTAGATGTCGCCATTTGAGTTAAACACATGCAGATGCACCACAGGGTGCAGCAGTTTCGTGCCACTATGACACTCGCCGCGAGTGGCAGAGCCTACTACCCTGCCCTCTTCATCGACTATCGGAAATATTTCTTGCAGATTGTCCATATTCTTTTACTAAAGGTAAAACGTCGTTCTTTCTACGTTTATTCTCGTGACTTCCAACGTCAGTTATTTTCCTAAACTATTATAATAATTGCTGCAAAAATAGTAAATTTCCAGCAAAATGAGTAACTTTGCCCGTAGTTTTAACATGTTATAGAAGTATGGAGAATTTTGAAGAGATATTACGAAAAGACTTACATCAGTTCCTGCTCTCAATGAAAGAAGTGGACGATCGGCTTCCTGAGTGTCCTGACGTAGAAGACAAATGGGAGGAGATAGCCAAGGCTTACATCCCCGACGGCATCCGAGAGTTCCAGGACTATCCCTCAGCCTCACTGGGCTGGATGATGTATATCGGCATGGCCGTCGCCAAGTTCTGGGATGCTGAATGGGAAATATACTCGAAGATAGATGACCTCTATGCCTATATGCGCGACAAACGGGGCTACGACAGCATGGATGAATATATCCGTGAAGATGTGCTGTTGCTGAGAGGCATCGCCTATACCGTGTTGGAGAAAGTCACTGGCGAGTGTGCCTCTCGTGTCTATAATGCCTTGATGCACCAGCATATAGAGCCTGGAACCAAGGAGGCTTTCGATGCCTACGTCGCATGCCTGCACCAACTCTACCTGTTTGGTGTTGCCATGCAACTGAAACGTATGGGCTATCACATGACTAAAATGTAATAACAGATAAATCAGAGGAATTTAGCAGAATAAACATAAAGCATATTCAGCGAATTAAAACATATAAAGAAGTGCAAAGCAGGAAAAGTGCTTTGGGCGATATTCTAAATCAAGCGCGTAAAAATGCAGAAAAACTTGAATAAGACAATTTCTCAATTACTTCATCATGAGTGGGTGGGTCCTACTCCCACTCATGATGATTCCTTCATCCAGCAAAATTTGTATCGATTATACCATACTATTGTTGCTGATCTTGACATTGAAGATGTAAGATTTCTTATCAATCAAGAAATCTTGCTCGATGATATGATGCCTATTGCTTTGGGATATCTCAGAATGAATATTCTTGCAGAAGGAGATTTTTATGAAGGAGATTTGCTGAATGCAGTATTAAGTGTTAGTAATATTTTCTGGGAGAACCATTTGGAATTAAAAATGTCATTAAAAAACATTATTAACGAGAATCTCGGCGTTATTGAATCATCTGACATTCCAAGAAAAGTTATTAGAAATACCGAAAACTTTTTGTTTGATTCGTAATGCCTGAAGTAAGTGACCGTCAGCCACCTTCTCGCACGAATCATACTACGACACCAGTTTACACAAATCAAAATCCTTGATATGAAAATTACTTTGGTCATGTTCAGCGTTCTATTTCTACTATGCAGTTGTAGATATGAATCCCAAATGATTGATAGCGGAAATGCTATAGTAAAACAGATAAACTCTTATATAGATTCCGTCGGGACTGTTCCTATGTCTCTTACAGATATTGGTATTACCATAATAGACGAGGGCAACCCTCCTTTTTATTATCAACGGATAGATTCCGTCCACTATACTCTGTCTTTCAGTAACGGAGTTGGTGAGTCAAAGATATACTATTCTGATTCACAAAAATGGGAGGATTTTCCACGAACTATAGACATAGAAGAACATGAAGATTAAAACATTATTTAAGATAAATTTTTGCGCAGGATTAATTTTAACTGTTGTTTTGTATCTATGCCATTTATATGGTAACCATATAGAAAGAACGCAGGAACCTATTGTTGATTATATATATAATGGATTTAAGGAAAAAAGTAACTATAAGAGTTCAAATAAAATTTTTATAACCTATAAATCAAAACAATATACATTACATACGGGAGACCGAATCTTGGACAAAATAAAATCTGGAGATTTCCCTAAATTATACTATTCTTCAGAAACTGATTATCTTTTTTTTGAAGGAGATTACCTACCTGTGGGTTATGCCGAAGCTGCTTTGTTGTTCACCATTATCTTTACAATTATTGGTATTCTAATATGGAGAAAAGAACTTAATAATGATATTCGCACAATGTAAAAAAAGTCAGATGCCATAGAAGGGACAGGTGACTGACATCCGATATAGTAAGTCAAGATGGTTTCTCCGAAAGTAATTACAATTACTCCGAATAGAAATTTTATTTCTCCGAAAGTAACGAAAATTACTTTCGGAAAATTAGGAATTCAATTTCACCCTCACATCCTAACGTTTTTGCACCAAACCACGATGTATAGGGCGTTTGAGCACGTTAGGGACAAAGGATTCTCCCTCACGTCTCCCTAACGTTTTTGCCTCTGGAGGGTCACATTTTGCAATTCTGAGGCTCAAAATGTAATAGGTTACCCAAAATGTGAGGGAGACGTGAGGGAGAATGAAAAAGGGTAACGTGGTTCAAACGCCCTGTACATCGGCATTTGAGAGGGATGACGTTAGGGTGTGAGGGTAAAATCGAAAAAACTTTTTTTCTGATGCAAATAAGGAACGCTTATTCTCCAATAAGGTACCCTTATTACGAAATAACCCAAGGTTATGATGAAGCAACCTTGGGTATTAATAGTAGCCGCGAGTCCGTAGGCTTCGGACTCGCAGTCCGAGCCGAGCGGACTGGCAGTCCGTCGGGACGGACTAAATATTACCTTTTTCATTGTTGTCTTTGTTTTTTATCCTAATTGATATTCACCCGTGCGGATAGCAGCGATGACACCACCATCGATGAGTAGGTCGGTACCTGTAATAAACTTGGCATGCTCTCCCAGCAGGAAGGCTGCTGCCTCGGCAATCTCGTCGCTGGTGCCTGTGCGCTGGGCGGCAGAGGCATCAATCATGCGCTGATAGCCCTCACTATTGGCATTGAACTCATCGTAAGCCAGCGGGGTAACGATGACACCAGGGCTGATGGTGTTGATACGGGCACGACGTTTCTTCCAACTTGTAGCTGCGGCGCGTTGTGCCTGCAGATGGTTCATGCGCTTGGCAATCATGTAGGCAAAGCCTGAGTTCTGCATGGCCACCTCCTGAACGAACTTCACGTCCTTCAGCTGAGCGGTCGGAGTGTTCACCAGTTGCAGTTCGATGTCGTTGGGGATGGGGTACATATAGGCTGCCTGACTCGAAATGATTAGTCCTGCACCACCCTCGGCCATTACCTCTCCGAAGGCGTCTACGGCATAGCCAGTGCCCAGCATATCGAGGTTAACGATGTGTTCAGGATTGGCCTGATTGGGCGATGCACCTGCTGTATCAATGAAGTACATCACAGGCCCCAGTTCTGCTGCCTTCCTTGCGAATGCTTCCACGCTTTCCTTCTGCAAAGCATTTACCTGCAAAGTCTCTACATCATAGCCACAGCGGCGGAAATCGTCACCGACACGTTCCAATGCCTTCTCGCTGATGTCGCCCAACAGAATCTTCTTACCGGCACCGATACGGCGCACAATGGCTGTTCCCATACTACCGGCACCCAAGAGTGCCACTACTGCTTTCTGTTCGTTTCTGTCGAAAATCATAATCGTAAAGTTTTAATTGTTCTAACTGGGTGCGATGATGCGTAAGCATTTTCGCGGCCGATTCATTTCGACTGCAAAGGTACGGCGATTTTTCGACACCTTGGTTTTACAAATCACCTTACAATTTTCACTTTTTGCCAAAAAAGTGTCTTTTGTAAGCATTTCCTTATATACGACGGTTGCCAAAAGAGATGTGTCCTCTAAAACAAGAGGAGAAATAGGAGGGCTAATCCCTATCGTCAAAGCGATACACCCAATCGGAAGCGCCGCTTATTATATAATGTATGTGTTATGAAGAATACTAACTAAAAATAACTACTGATTACAATAATTCTTATTGTTAGTCTGCCAATCTTAATTTGTTGATGTATTTATTGTCTCGTTCAATGCTGAAATATTGTACATCGTTTTTGTCTAATAGGCTTTGTACTATCAATCGGTAATTTTTGTCACAATTCAGGCCAAAGTAAATTGCTTCAATCTTTATCCCCAGTTCATCCAATGGAATAGTGTAATGCTTAGCATCTTTTTGAGCATCATAATAGACAAGGCGATATTCATCCTCATATTCCCAAACAGAGCTTTTGGTTAGGAAGCACTCGTCATAATTAAGTACCCCCTTATTCTCAAGAAACAAATCAGAGTATATCACATGGTCTAAGCGTCCCTTTATAAGATTCCCCATATCTTTATTGCAGAGTAATGGACTGTCTTCATTTACACTATACTTGATGCAGATACCTTTATGGCTATTTGCATAGTGAGCCCACATTAAAGTGTTTAAGAACGGAGGAGTATTTATTATCGCGTTATCTTCTCCTATAAAACAACGCACACGAATCTTTCTCAGTTCATCAATAAATGTCTTTATGTCATGACGTTTCATATACTCCTTAAAATCCTTTTTCTGTTCTGTTTGCCTTATAGACGAGAGTATAAGGCAGTCGAATGGGTCATTAAACTCTTCTGGAGAAGAAACTCCTAATTCTTTTTTGGCAAGTTCAGATAGCAAATACTCTGTGGAGTTACGAAACGAATACAATATCTTTACGTTGGTTTCTTTATCACGTTTAAGCAAATCACATACAAATAGTTGCATCGTCTCTGTAGATTTCTGCCAAAAGATAGGTGTTGGCTCAGATTTTCCGAGCTCCTTTGTAAAGTCAAGTAACACGCTACAAGATTCTTCCCCCTTAAAATAAGACAACAAATCTTCATTCTTAATGTAATGGTCAACAAACTGCGCCACAACATCATCATTCATTTCTGGGTGTGCAATAGTACCCGCAAGAATTTCACGAGCATGACATTGAAATCCTTCCTTTCTTATTTGTTCTATCGCTTCATCTATTTCGTTTTTTATAATAAGCGATATGATATGTCCTATTAATCTACCAACACTTTTTTCCATCATTCATTTGCTTAAGTTTAATGATTATTGAGCATGAGAGACTTTTGATGTAACAACCACTGTGGTTGACAATCGACTCGTCATCGTTCCCGATGTAACAACCTTACAAAATCTATGCATATACATTAGCGCATCGCTGGCGACCAGACCATCACGGATGTAACAACCTTACAAAATCTATGCATATACATTAAACTTTTTTACGACTATGGCAGAAAACGGATGTAACAACCTTACAAAATCTATGCATATACATTTGACGGCACAGCAGTATGCCCGCAAGCCGGATGTAACAACCTTACAAAATCTATGCATATACATTAGACTTACGTTGTTTTCCTGTTTCAACCTTGCTGGTTGCAATCCCATTCACAGAGAAACGGGAGAGCAGAGCCGTCAAGTCCGCAGGCGTAGATTCGGGATAATCCGTCCCTATTTTGTGATTTACTAATAGTCCCAGCAGATTCAGGCTGGCGTTCAGGTCGCGGTCGATGACTGCTCCGCAATGCGGGCAACGGTAGGTGCGGTCGCTGAGAGTCAAATCTTCCTTCTTCTCTCCGCAAACCGAACACGTCTTGCTGCTTGCAAAGTAGCGGTCGGCTTTGGTGACTTTCACGCCGTTCGTTTCGGCTTTATACTCTATCTGCCTGCGTAGTTCACCAAACGAAACATCGTTGACGGCCTGAGCCAGTCGGTGGTTCTTGGTCATGCCCTTCACGTTTAGGTCTTCAATGGCAATCTCGCCATAGTGTGTGGTCAGAATCGTGGTGACCTTGTGCAAGAAGTCACGCCTGATGTTCGCAACGCGACCTTGCGCATGAGCCAGCCGCACAGACAGTTTCATATAATTGTTCGACTTCCTGACGCCCTTCAGCCGTTCCTCTTTGGTTTTCGGATGGAGCCGCTTGCTGAGCTGTCTGCTGAGTCTTGCTATTTTTCTCTGATTCTTCTTCAGTGGCTTGGGATTCTCGATGGCAATGCCGTCGGATAGTATCAGTGCCGACTTGATACCCATGTCAACGCCCACTTTCCTGTTGGCATCTACTGAGTCCACATTCGGATGCGTTCTTTTATATTCTTCTTCTGTAATCTCCAAACTGAACGCAGCATAGAACTTGCCGCCACTTTGGGAGATACATACATTATTTATTTTGGCATAGTTGAAACGGATATGCTCGGTCATCTTCACCCAGCCAAGTTTGGGGAAATGAAGATATTGATGCTTTCCACTTTCGTTGTGTGGTATCTTATCGAAAGCCTCTGAATTCTTATTTGTTTCTGACAGGTGTACTTCACTAGCTTGGAGGTAGAAACTTCCTTCGTTATCTCTTTTCTTCTTAAACTGCGGATATTTGCCAAGACCCTTGAAGAATCTTTTAAATGCCATATCAAGATTCATAAAAGGTTGGTCTGTAGCACACTTTGTAACCTCATATGCAAACGGAAACTGCTCCTTCTTGATGGCATTGAACCGCTTTCGGATTTCTCTGCCGCTCGGCTTCTCACCAGCTTCGTACATCCGTTTCCATTCTGCCAATCCCCAGTTGTAAGCCAGTCGTGCACAGCCGAAAGCCTTACGGAAGTAGGTCTTCTGCTTGTTGTTCGGTTTCAGTTCTATTCTGTGCGCGATTGAAATCATACTGAGGTCTTTATTCTTGTGCAAAGTTACACATTTAATTTTAAACTACCAATTCCACTGGTTTACAATAGTTTTAGCATGAGGATTAAAATAATAAGATATAACTTAATCTCTAACAGATATAACTGATATTTGATAGAACATAATCGATAAAGTTTAGTAAAAGATTGAGTAAAACCTATTTTTTGTAAGTTATAACCTAAACTCTTAGCAGATAAAACTGATAAGTTAATCTTTCCTAAAAGTGAAATTGTTGGTTCAGAATTGACCGAAAATCGGGAAAATGCATCATCCTTTGCACTTTTCCGATTATTGTTAGTAGGGTCACAAGACTCTTGTTAATTCTTTCTTGCCATAACTCAAATTTTTCCGCAAAAATTCGAATAATAATCGAATCTACAAAATCTGCCAATCTTTTTGGATAGAAATCTGTAAGTTCCAAAACTATTTTGTATTTTTGCACCCAGTTATTGCATCAAGAGTGGCACATGTGCCCACCAACCGGCCTACTTCATGGATCGTTGGCAGCGGTGGTAAAGCGATGCGAGTGAATGTTTAATCCACTAAAAATAAACGATTATGGAAATCAAGAAGATTGGGAAGAGTGACTTTGTGATGTTCCCACGTATGCAGCATCGTGGGCTGGAGTTCAGACATGTAGAACGCAATGCGTTCAAGGCAGAACTGCGTCATGTGGAAGGACATGGTGACTACTGGCTGATTCATCAGCAATCAAAGCCACATGTTGTGGCCCACGTCCAGTTACCAAAGACTGAAGCAGAGTTTGACAACATCCTTGGCTGGTGCCTGGGTCAGAATCATTGGTGTGAATACATTGAGGGTGATCTATCGTTCCTCTGCGTCATTGCAGGCTTCAATGCCGCCGAACTCACCCCCAAGTACCCAGACTTCATCAGTGAACGTGTTTATGCCCTCAGCGGTGCTACTCGCTGGTGGTATGAGTATGGTAAGGAGTGCATATCTATTAAATAATGTGTAAAATTGGCATCGTCTCGTAACAAACCGAATAATTTTTTGAATCTTTTTTGTATCTTTGCCCAAAAATAAAGTTGAACTTCAACAACTTTCAATACAACTGCACTATGGGAATATTCGATTTCTTAGGAAACAGAAAAGAGAAACTTAGCGAAAACGTCGCAGCTCTTGAGCAGAAATTGCAGTCATTAAAGCAGGAATTCCTTTCTGAGGAAAAGAGAGGAAAGGAACTGAAATTGCAGAATGATGACTTAGCACATCAAATTGTGATAAAGCAGAATGAAGTGAGTAAATTGCAACAACAACGTGACTCATTAAGTGAAGAAACTACGCGATTGAGCTCCACCCAAGAGAATTTGTTGTCATTATTACAGAAGTCGACACAAGAACTAAAGAGCATACCATCATCAATGGTAATTCCCCTTGTTGACTTGAACTCTAAGTATTTGATTGCGATGGACGAAGATGACTACAGAGAGTTGTCCGCATTTTACACGCTAAGGGCTAAAGTGGATTCTTTGGCTCATACGAAGGAAGAACTCGAAAAAGAGTTGCATAGATCAGAAGAAGCAACAAAGGCACAGGAAGACAGGCAGTCAACATTGCAGCGACAATTTGATTTGATTCAGCAACAGGTAACAGAAGCGGAATCGAAGAGAGACGAATGTATAAGCCAATTAGCAGATCTAAAGAGACAAATAGACCTCCACAAAGCTGAGCAGTCTAATTTACAGCATTACAAAGAACTAATAAAACGAGAAGTTTGCGAGGAACTTGATGAAAAGATTGAAAAGAAAGAGGAGGACTTAGATTATCTTGACTATCGTCTTAGAGACACAGAGAATCGTCTCAACTTGGCCGTATGTGAGTTGAACAACTTAGAGGCGGTAAAGGACCTAGATACATCTATAATATGGAAGGAGAATCCGAGTAAGGAAGAGATGGAACAAGCAGTAAAGGCATATAACATACTGCGATTTCGATATGACCTCGTTAGCTCATGGATGAAAAGGTATGAGAAAGATTTAGAAATGGCAAAATCCAATTTAGACCTGTTCATAAAAGAACGACGTGATGAAATAAGAAATGAACTTATACATGAAATGTATCAAAGAGCCTCCCAATGTGAATCCTCGATGTTAAGACATCTTTCCTCCTTTGTGGAGAATGCCGATATTGAGGAAATACGTGAACAACTGAAAATCCATAAACATACCATTAAATTGGGACTTAGAGTAAGTACAGAAGATTCTGTTATAAAATATCCTCTACATCCGATCTATAATATGTGTGAGGATTATATTCAACTCAATATTGCCAATATAGTAAAGGACATGAAATATTCTGATTGGGAAACAATTAAGATGAAGGTTTCAACTTTAATAAGCAATATTGATCATTTGTTGATGTCATATACGGATACACATTTTGACGATGATTATTTGAAATCTGTTTATAATTATATTGAAGCAAAATATCTGGTTGTCCAAAAACAAGAGGAAGAACGAGAAGAACGCGAAGCTCAACGTGAATATGAACGTGCTATCAAAAAAGCTCTAAAAGATGAAGAAAAGGCCCAAGAGGCTCTTGAACAGAAGAAGAGAGAGATGGCCGAAACGCAGACTCAGGAAAAGATACAGAAATTGCAGGAACAGATACAGGGACTGGAGAAAGCCCTTGTTGAGGCACGTGAACTAAGAGAGAGGGCAATGAGTATGGCCCAGCAAACAAAGATAGGATATGTTTATGTAATCTCCAACATAGGATCTTTCGGCAAAGATGTCTATAAGATTGGTATGACACGCCGACTTGACCCAATGGAGCGTGTTCTTGAATTGAGCAACGCCAGTGTGCCATTCCCATTTGATGTTCATACCTTCATATATAGTGAAGATGCGCCAGCATTAGAGGCTGATTTACACAGAAGATTCGATGCCAAGAAAGTCAACTCTATCAACTACCGCAAAGAGTATTTCCATGTGACGTTAGATGAAATAAAAGCAGCGTTAAAAGAGAAAGGTGTTGATGCGCAATTTGTGGACGAACCTGACGCATTCCAGTATAGAGAGAGTTTAGTGAAAGAACAACAGCAAAATTCGTTTCATTTTAACTAAAGGTTTTGTAACATGGAATCATTAGACAAGCGGAAAAAGAACGAAGAATTATTCCAACTCAAAAACGTAATTGCTAATATCCGTAAAGAGTTTGGGGATGATATAGAAATAATAGATGGCGAGAAACCCGATTTTTCCATTGTCCTTCCTGACAAAACCGTAGTTGGGATGGAAGTAACAAAATGTTGTCCTTCTGAAAAGGAGAAAGGAAATGGTAGGATTAAGGATGTCGTATGGAAAGATAAAGTCGAGGATGCTTTTAGTAGTAGCGATTATTTCCTAAGTGTCACCAAAGACCAAAAACTTTGGCTTACGATAGACGGCACTCCTGAAATATATAGAAGTCACCATCGAGTTGAAGAATGTTGTAAGGAAATAGAAGAACATCTACGTCAAATTCTTGCAAGTCCAGAAGGTAAAGACAAACCATCCCTTCTCATTAAGAGAGTAAGACTTGTGAAATCTTCTTTTGGAAACATGGTGAGATTCAATTACATAGCAAGACGTGATGCAATAAAAGCAAGCGATTTACTTAAATCGCTGCATGAGAAAGAATCGAAATTAGTGAACTATTCATCTGAGTTAAGGGACAATTGTTGGCTATGCATATATTTGCCATGGCAAGAGAATCGTCACCCATATTCGATAGATTTTGATGATGAATGTACAAAGGAGATGTTTGAGAAGGAATTAGCAAGTAGCAATTATAAACGTATTTACGTTGCGAGTGAATGTAAGCCAGATTTTGCGATAATAAAAGGATGACCTGTTATAATGAGGCTTGGGGCTGTACGGAAAACAGGTTTCTAAGATGACCTCATGGCTAACGGCATTGCCTATTGTACTATGGTCAGTGATGTAGCCATAGATAACGGCTATGCTTACGAATGGATGGCAGGATATTTTGACGATTTTGGAAAACAAGATAAAAAGCGGACGCAATTCCTTTATGTCGTTTTATCTTTTATCTGTCCATTGGCGTACAGTATTTCGTTAAACTTTAAATCAAATCATTCTCAGCCGATTGCCATAGGCTGCAATACCTCGAAGCGCAAACCGAGCGCACTGAGGATGCGGAGGAACATGCCTGCCCCGGGCTCTACGCTACCGTTTTCCACACGAGAGATATACGACTTATTGGTTCCCACACGCTGAGCCAATTCCTGTTGGGTGACCTTCTCGCGCTTACGAGCATCACTGATAATCTGCCCCACGCAATAGGCGTAAGCCTCCTTACGGAATGCCTCGCGCTCTGGTGTTCCCACCTTTCCGTAGCGTTCGTCCATCATAGCGTCAACGCTCATTATGTCATTTCTTTCCTGCATAGTATTCCTTTTTTATTTGTATTGCCTTGTTAATCTCGCTCTGCGGTGTCTTCTGCGACTTCTTCTGAAATCCATTGAAAAGCATCACCACATTACCATCGTCGAAAATGAAAAACACCCGGAAGATGTTGCCGCCATGTTCTGCACGGAGTTCAAAAATCTCGTCGCGCAGGTATTTGACGAACTTGGCATTGACTCGTTCCTGTGTCTTCAACATATCAATAACATAGAACACTTTCCGGGATTCGGCTTCTGTCAGTGAACTGATAAAGTCCCTGAAGTAGTTCTTGTACGCTGATATGGTTCTTTCGACTTTCATGGCTGCAAAATTACAAAAAGTTTTCAAATCAGACAACTTTTATATAAGTTATTTGCGTATTACATTTATTTTTTACAAATAATGTGTAAATTTGCACTAAAACAGCACGATATGAAGGCAGATTTTCAATATTCCACAGACTTCTACGGGATGAATTCCCGTGAGTTGAGCCACACCTGCATGCATCTGCTTTGCTTGGCAGGTGAGGCAAGTTTTGTGTTCAACGAGCGATGCTACCATATCGTGAAGAACAACCTGGTGGTGATACCGATGCCTGATCGTGTCTGCAACCTTGCGGCACATGCAGACTTGCAGGTAGAATGGTTTGCTGCTGATTACAAGTTCCTGCAGAACCTGTTGCCATCGAACAACTACAGCATCGGAGGCAGTATCTCACTGAACCAAGACCCTGTCATCAAG
>Ga0256404_1000704_pt1 | contig 85267 bp, 48 predicted proteins | sample RumenRJG_01DNA_FD_185990 | JGI IMG/M metagenome (GOLD analysis project Ga0256404, IMG submission 185990) | Bovine rumen microbial communities from Lethbridge, Alberta, Canada - RJG_01 | ecosystem: Host-associated > Mammals > Digestive system > Stomach > Rumen | place: Canada: Alberta | collected...
ACGAAGGCGCAGCCACTCCCCTCCCTTCAAGGGGAGGGGCAGGGGTGGGGTCTGTAATATCCTGTCTGTGAGAAAGATACTGACCCCACCCCAACCCCTCCCCTACAAGGGAGGGGAGTGGCTGCGCATTGATTATTCCCCCTTTTTTCTCATGTCCTGACTTTTTAAAGTGGACTCAGTAATTCAAGTTTCGTAAGTTTTGCGTTCACCAATGGAGCCTGTTTCATGATACAAACTCGTCGACTTTGTTAGACAAACTCGTCGACTTTGTTGGACAAACTCGTCGACTTTGTTGGACAAACTCGTCGACTTTGTTGGACGAACTCGTTAAGTTATTCAAGTATTGCAAGTTCTGTTTGCCTTTCAGGCCGCATACGTACGTTGCTTTCATAGCTTGCGAAACTTGAATTAGTAACAATACTAAAAAACTACGCGGACGTATCAGCTGACACGTCCGCGTAGTTTATTATGAGCCAAATAAGGCCAATGAGTCAAATGAACTATAATGAGTACTCAAACATCACCATGGTATAGGGAGCCAAATCAAGCTTGAACTTCTTCTGTGCCTTTACCTGCTCCTTCTGCGGGACAATAGGCTGCTTGTCGAAATTGTTTTCAGCATCGGGTTCTCCGGTAAGCACAGTCTTCGTAGCCATCTTCTTCAGACCGAAACGCGAGAGGTCTACGTTGGCAGTCTTCGCCTGATCACCGGCATTAACCAGCTTCACATAGAGCTTGCGGGTCTTCACGTTGAGAACGACCGACTGACCGTAGTGCACATCCGGCTGGGGCTGCTCAACACCAGCGGCATCGCCTTCGAAGCTGACACAGTTACCGTAATAGTACTGGCCTGCCGACTGACCGAACATCTGCTGCACATAGTAGCTGCAAGTGAGGTAGGGACGCTCGTTGTCGAAATAGATAAGGTCGGGGTTCCAGTTCGTGGCATCCTTCTTGGCAAAGAGCGGCGCATAACTGGTCATGCAAACCACGTCGCCATTGCGCTCCACATGCAGAAGGTAGAGGCCCTCGGCCAAGGCATCAATAAGTTTCTTGTCCTTGGCAGCATATTCTCCGAGATAAACCTTGGTCTTGCGGTCACGCGGATACTTGTCGTACTGGCGGCTGCTCAGGAAATACTTGTTCGGCTCGTAGTAATGCTCATCGATGATGGGCATGCCCAGTTCTTCAGCCAGTTTCCAGCCGTTCTCAAAGTCGGGGTTCTCAGGGTGAGAGCCAGGACCGGCAGTACCGACAATAACAATCTCAGGATATTTCTCCGTCACCTTTTTATATATATAGCGGAAACGCTCGGCGAACTCGGGCGAGATCTTTTCCTCGTTGCCCAAGCCAAGGTACTTCAGTCCAAAGGGCTTCGGGTGACCGGCATCGGCACGCATCTTGGCCCACTTAGAGGTGGCGGGGTCGCCATTGGCCCACTCAATGAGGTCCAGTGCGTCCTGTACCCATTCGTCCATCTCGTCCATACGCACCACGTCCTGTGCCTGCTTGGGCCACATGCTCCAACCACCGTTGGTGCCCTGACAGGAAACACCACAGGGTAGGATGGGCAGGGGAGCCATGCCGAGGTCTTCGCAGAACTGGAAATACTCATAGTAGCCTAAGCCCATGCTCTGGTGATAGCCCCAAGTGTTCTTCAGCCCCTGACGCTGATGGCGTGGGCCGATGGTGTTCTTCCAGCGGTAGGTGTCCCAGAAGCCATCGCCACCACCATGAACCACGCAACCGCCGGGGAAGCGCATGAACTTAGGATGCAGGTCGGCCAGTGCCTGAGCCAAGTCCTTACGCAAACCGTGGCCCTTGTAGGTGTCCTGCGGCATGAGCGACACGTCGTCAATATAGACATCGCCCTCGTTGAGCACCAATATCTGCAGGGCGGCTTTCTGGCAGGTGGTATCAGGAGCAAGCGTAGCCTTGTATTCCTTCCAGTCGTTCACACCGTTGCCAGTGATGTCGAAGATGGTGTCGGCCAACAGTTTCGGGTCCTTGCCCCAGCCCTGCGGCTCTACCAGAGCGACACGCATCTGCTTGGCACTGCCGACGTTGGCCAGGCGCATGGAGAAATCGTACTTGGCACCGGCCTTCAGCACAATGCCACCGAAACCGTCGTTTTGCAGACCGAAGCCCCTCCAGCCTTTGTAGTCGTAAAATTCCTTTGCACGCTCAATGTGCAACCACATCTCAGTATGTGAAACGGGAGCCACAACGGTAGCTCCGACCTTTGAAGGAATGGTACTCGTAACTGGCTGGATGAATCCTAAGGAGTGGCCCGGACGAATAATCTTCCACGCGGTGGCGGGTCCCCAACCGTCTTTTTCATTGGGATTGTATTCGAAGCTACCGTTCTGAACCAGCTCGGCGTAGAGTCCGCCGTCGGCACTCGACGAGATATCCTCGAAAAAGATGCCAATCAGTTCGTCACTAATGGCCTTTCCCCCAGCAGGGGCGGCCATGGGTTTCTGGGCATTCGCGCCCAGTGTCGCTGCCGCAAAAAAGGCAGCCAACAAGGTACGTTTATTCATATTAAAAAACACTATAGGTTGTAATAACTGGCACAAAGATACAAATATTTTTGATATCTGCTACAAATTATTCAAAAAAAAGATACAATTTCAATAAACTGTGATACATGTAAAGGACATCCGTATATCTTTTTTTTGTAATTTTGCAGTGATTTATAATACAATAATGTAAACATGAGAAGTATTCTTTTATCTGCTGTGATGTTGTGCTCATTCCTTACAACAATGGCACAGTCACATAATTCCGACGAGGTCGATCCCAACTTCCATATCTACCTCTGCTTCGGACAGTCGAACATGGAAGGTAACGCACAATGGGAATCCATTGACAACCAGTATGTGGATGCGCGCTTCCAGATGCTGGCCACTACTAACTTCGACAGTCCCAAGCGCACCTTAGGCAACTGGTACACCGCCAAGTGTCCCATCGTCAGCCCCATGGGTAAGTTAGGCATGAGCGATTATTTCGGTCGCACGATGGTGGCCGCCATGCCCGCCGATGTGAAAATCGGCGTGGTGGCCGTAGCCATGGGCGGCAGTCCCATCGAGATGTTCGACAAGGACAAGTACCAACAGAAGATGCAGGAAAAAGAGGCCGACGGCAGTACGCCCTGGCATGTCACCTTGGCCAAGAACTACTATGGCGGCAACCCCTACGGACGTCTTATCGACATGGCAAAGATTGCTCAGAAGTCGGGCGTCATCAAAGGCATTCTACTACACCAGGGCTGCTCGAACTGTGGCGACCCGAACTGGCCGAAGGAGGTGAAGAAAATCTATAACGACATGCTCACCGATCTGGGCTTGCAGGCAGCCGACGTGCCCCTGTTTGTAGGCGAAACCGAGCGCAAAGACATGGGTGGCGGCTGCTCCAGCCACAACAGCGTGGTGGCCAAGGTGCCGCAGGTCATCCCCACTGCCCATGTCGTAAGCAGCAAGGATGTGCCCGGCAACGGCACCGACCCCTGGCATTTCTCGGCTACAGGTTATCGCATCTTCGGCAAGCGCTATGCCTTTGAGGCACTGCGCGTGATGGGCCGCGAATGCCGGAAGGATGCCGACTATACACTGCCCAACAACCTGATGAAGTTCTTCACACCGAAGTCGTTCGATACCACCATTACGGCAAAGGCAAAAAGCAACGTGCTGCTGAAGCTTTGGTGCACGTTTAACGACGGACATCGCGAGAACCTGACCGACGAGGCAACATTCACCAGCACTGACTTCACCATCACCAACGGCAGGATAAAGGTGGGCGAAGAAGGTAGTAGCGGCACGGTGACAGCCACCGTAACCGACTTCACCGGTACAGAGCACACCGTAATCCTCACCATCGTGGCATCAGATGCCAACGGACTTGGATACAAGTACACAAGCGTGGCCGATGCTGTTGGCAATAGCGTAGCCATCGTCAACGAGGACGAAAACAAGGCGTTCTATGGCTCTACCGACCAGAACCTGGCCTATGATGTATTAGACAAAGCATTTGTCGACACCAACACGGGTTATATGTTCAAGGTCGAGAGCCTGTCGAACGATGCCGATGCCTCTGTCAGAAAGTATTATCGCCTGCTCCTCATGAAGCCCAACGGCAGTGCATACAGCATCTGGGGCAATCCTGGCTATCTGAACTCGCAGCCCGCCACTGGCTGGTGCTCGTTCATCCTGGGACTGAACAACCAGAACGGTCAGGACTTGAAGAACGGTGCCGTGTGGGACATCCAGTACGAAGAGGGCAAGGGCTTCTCGCTGAAGAACATCGGCACTGGCCTCTACCTGAAAGATGCAACCCCGGCTATGTACGACACGCCTACCTACTTCTCGTTCTGTTCGCTGAGCAACGCTACAGCTATTGAGCCAACTCATATCAACACTGCTACCGACCAGTACATCTACAACCTGCAAGGCATGAAGGTCGGCACCACGTGCGACAGAAAGAACATGCCACGAGGACTGTATATCGTCAACGGGAAGAAAGTCTACCTGAAATAAAAGCAAGTCGGCTGGCTCTTTCCTGAAATGGACATAACCAACTAAAACCAATAACGATGAAAAAGACCTTACTGACTACTCTCCTGCTTGGCTGCATGATGACAGCTGCTGCCCAGCCACGCTGTAACGCTGACGGCACAGTGACCTTTCAGTACCGTAACGACTCGGCCAAAAACGTAATGGTCGACGTACAGTTTGCCGGTCGTAAGGAGATGACACGCGGTGTCGACGGCACATGGACCGTAACGCTCGGTGCCAAAGGCGATCCGAAAACCCCGGTAGCCCCCGACATGTACCCCTACTGCTTCGTGGTCGACGGCATCAGCGTGATGGATCCAGAAAACCCGCAGTATTTCCCCAACGAGGGCTTCAAGAACAGCCTGTTGGAGATTCCCGGCGGTGGCAAGCTTCCCCATGACATCCGCAACGACGTGGCTCACGGCCGCTTGGAATATGTGCATTACTATTCCAAGAGCCTTGGTGCCACGAACAACGCGATCGTCTACCTGCCACCTTCCTATATTTCTGACCCCCAGAAGAAGTATCCCGTGTTCTACCTTATCAGCGGAACTACCGATACCGAGGAGGTCTACTACAAGGTGGGCCGCGTGAACTACATCCTCGACAACCTCATAGCCGACAAGCAGGCAAAGGAGATGATTGTCGTGCTGCCATACGGCAATCCCACGAAACTGTTAGCCACTCCTCCAGCCCAAGGTATGCCGCAGACACAGTTTGGCGGCGATGTCTTTAGCAAGGACCTCATCAACGACCTGATGCCCTACGTCGAGAAAAACTACCGCACCATCAACAATGCCGACCACCGTGCCATCGGCGGTTTCTCACGCGGTGGCAACCAGGCCCTGTTCAACGGTCTGACCAACCTCGACAAGTTTGCCTACCTGTGCAGCTACAGCTCGTTCACCTCGACCGACATCCCGCAGGTCTACGACAATGCCGCCGAGACGAACAAGAAGATACGCCTGTTCTGGCTCGGTGTGGGCACCGACGACTTCCTCTATGGCAATGCCCGCGACTATATGGAGTATCTCGACAAGAAGGGCATCCGTAGCGTGAAGGAGTTTACCACCGACAAGTTCGGCCACACCTGGATGAACGCCAAGTACTTCCTCGCAAAGACACTGCCACTGCTGTTCAACAAGAAGGCTGCCGACGAAGCTATGAAAAACGGTCAGCCCGCTCCAGCCGCCACAGGTCAGGAACAGCAGTTCACGCCTGGTGTCATGGCCCGTCTCTTCCCCAAGCCCATCGTATCGCCGGAATATGGCGAACAAGGCATTACGTTCCGCTTCAAGGCTCCTGAAGCCAAGAAGGTGGAACTGGATTGTGAGATACTGCCTGAGAACGTTGCCATGCAGCGCGACAGCGACGGCGTGTGGAGTATTACTATGTCTGAACTACTCTTCGAAACGTTTAAGTATTGCTTTGTGGTCGACGGCACCCGCGTCTGCGACCCCAGCAACATGTATCTATCGCCCGACCAGGGCTTTAAGTACAGCATTGCCGACAACCCGCATTCGCCCTTCAATTTCGCATCTCAGGGTGATATTCCTCACGGCCGTACGGGCTACGACGTGGATCGTCAGGAGGCATGGTACATGTCGCAGATGCCCGCCCAGGGCATGACGATGCCGAAGTTCATACAGCTCGTTCCTGGCAAGGGCGACACCATGGAGAGCTGGTTCAAGGTGGGTGGTGCCGATGCCATTGCCGACCGTCTGCTGGCCGATGGCAAGACGAAGCCCTGCATCATCACCACCAGTTCGCTCGACTTCATGCAGCAGAGCGGCATGCCTCAGATGCCCGGTTTCAGTCCGAAGGTGCTCCGCGCCGACGACTATCCTACATGGGCACAGCGTCGCCGCGCCCTATTCAAACTTCTGCTCGACCTTGGCAAGGAACCTAACCCCACCTTCCCAGGCTTCCCCGGTGGCGGAGGCTTCGGTGGTGGAGGCATGGATGGCGGCTTCTGAAAACCCATTAACCCCAAACCCATTAACCCCAAACCCATTAGCCTCATTAGTCCCATTAGCCCCATTACAAGAATGACTAATAAGTTTTTATTCTTCTTACTGTCCCTTGGTTGGGCTGCTTCAATAGTTGCCCAACCAAGAGTCTATGACCAGGAAAACACGGGCAGTCACTTTCCCAAGCCCGTGATGTTGCCGCCCGACCAGCTGCCTATCATCCGCCAACTCCCCGATCCGTTGCAAGGAGTCGGCAGCTTTGCCGACTGGGAGCGCCGTCGCAACGAGATTGGCGCATTCATCCAGCATTACGGTATTGGCGAGAAGCCTGCCATGAAGTCCGGACTGGTATGGGCACGCATGATTGCCGATACACTGGAAGTCTTTGTTACCGTCGGAGAGCATACACTGAAACTCCGGTCGGAGATTCGCTATCCTAAGACGGGTCGTCCACCCTATGCCATGATGATTGGCACCAGCGGCATCGCCCTGCCCAAGCAGCTCTTCGAAAATCGTCCCATCGCCACGATGATCTTCCATGAAGCACAGGTCAACGGCTACTCACAGTGGCGCAAACGCAGCGACCGAGGCGGTCATGATTTCGACCGACTCTATCCGCAACTCACGGCCAACGGTGCCTATAGCGAGTGGGCGTGGGGACTGAGCCGACTCATTGACGGCCTGCAGCAGCTCGGACCCGAACTGACGAAGATTGATACTCGCCGTATCGGTGTCACCGGCTGCTCATACGCTGGCAAGATGGCACTCTACTGCGGTGCCTTCGACGAGCGTGTGGCCCTAACCATCGCACAGGAACCAGGTGGCGGTGGTGCTGCTGCCTGGCGTGTGTCCCACCTGCAAGACGACGTGGAGAACATCGACAAAACCGACTACCACTGGTTCCTTGAGAGCCAACGCGACAATTTCGGTGGCGACAACGTCTACCGTCTGCCTTACGACCAACACGAGCTCTGCGCCATGGTGTGTCCACGAGCTCTCCTGCTGCTCGGCAATCCCGACTACAAATGGTTGGCCGACAGTGCCATGCAAGTCTCGGCCGATGCAGCCCACAAGGTATGGGAACGCTTCGGCATTGCCGACCGCATGGCATGCAGCATCGTAGGCGGACATCCCCATTGCCAGCTGCCTCAGAGTCAGTTTCCCATCGTCGAGGCGTTTATCGACAAGTTCCTGCTCAATGAAACAAACGAATGACTCATCTAAGTAATGACAAAAAAATAACTTGGTACAAATAATTAATGAACACGAAGATACGAAGATACGAAGTTTTTCGTTCTCGTGAAATCATCTTCCTCTCTTCGTTTCTTCGTGTTTAGTTAAAATCATACCCACCTAATTATTATACGATTACTAAACATAAAAACATAACCATTACATGAAAAGAACATTTTTTTCAGTATTGATGCTGTGCTTGGGCCTGATGGCATCGGCACAGCCCGCTGGTGGTTTCGGAGGCTTCCAGCAAGAAGTGAAGTTAGAAACCTCGCAGGAGTGGAAGGACGTGAACTATGCCGACGACGACCAGGCCTATCACACCTGTGACATCTACCTGCCCAAGGAGGTGAAGGAGAGCTACCCCGTGGTGATCCACATCTATGGAAGCGCGTGGTTCTCGAACAGCAGCAAGGGCATGGCCGACCTGGGTACCATCGTGAAGGCCCTGCTCGATGCCGGTTATGCCGTGGTATGTCCCAACCACCGTTCGAGCATGGACGCCAAGTGGCCCGCACAGATCCACGATATCCGTGCCGTGATACGCTTTGTACGCGGTGAAGCGAAGAAGTACAAGTTCGACACCAGATTCGTTGCCACCAGCGGTTTCTCGTCGGGTGGACACCTTTCGTCGATTGCAGCCACAACCAGTGGTGTGAAGCAGACGAAGGTAGGCACGGTGGACATCGACCTGGAAGGCTCAGTGGGTAAGTTCCTCGGCGAGGCCAGCACGGTGAACGCAGCCTGCGACTGGTCGGGTCCTGTAGACCTGACAGCTATGGACTGCGGCGACCACATGCAGATGGGTGCCGACAGCCCCGAGGATGTACTGCTCGGTTCGAAACTCGACAAGGAGCCAGACAAGTACCTGAGCCTCAGTGCTACTAACTACGTCAACAAGAACAATCCTCCCATCATCATCTTCCACGGTGAGAAGGACAACGTCGTGCCCTGCTGTCAGGGTAAGAAGTTCTTCGAGCTGCTGAAGGCTGCCGGCGTGAAGACCGAGGCTACTTTCGTACCTGAGGGCGGTCACGGTATGGGCATGTACAGCGAGGAGAACCTGAAGAAGATGGTGTGCTTCCTGAACCACGCAAGGAACGGTGAGGGATGCTGCAAAAAAGAGGGAGAAGGTTGCTGCAAGAAAGACGCCACAAAGCAGAAGGTGGTCGAGGACGGTGGCACGGGAGCCTATAAGGCCGTGATGAAGGAAGAGGCCGGACTGGAGGCCCACACCGTATTTGCGCCGCAAGACCTCTCGAAGTTCGGCAAGGACAACCCGCTGCCCGTGCTCGTCTGGGGCAACGGTGCCTGCACGAACTCGCCTTGGGAGCACTTCAAGTTCCTGAACGAGATTGCCTCGCACGGCTTCCTCGTTATCGCTACCGGCTTTATCCCCATGGAGGAGGAACCTTATCACGGTCCTATGTCTACCACGCAGCAGCAGATAGAGTCCATCGACTGGGCCTTTGCCCAGAACGCCGACCCTCAGTCGCCCTACTATCAGAAGATTGACGTGAAGCACGTCTGCGCCTCGGGTATGTCGTGCGGTGGACTGCAGACGCTTTTCAACTGTGCCGACCCTCGTATCAGCGTGCTGATGATCTGTAACAGCGGACTCTTCAACCAGCAGAACTTCGGCCAGGCCGTAGGTGGAATGCCCATGCCTCCGAAGGAGAAGCTGAGCGAGATCCACACACCTATCTTATATATGCTCGGCGGTAAGGAGGACATTGCCTATGAGAACGGCATGGACGACTTCCACCGTATCAGCCACGTGCCTGCCGCTGCCGTCAACTTCCCCGTGGGTCACGGAGGTACGTACCGTCAGCCTCACGGCGGCGAGTTCAGCATCGTGGCACTGGCCTGGCTCCAGTGGCAGCTGAAGGGCGACAAGCAGGCCGCAAAGATGTTCGAGGGCAAGACACCTGGCATCCTACAGCGTAAGGACTGGACCATCGAGAAGAACAAACTGATGAAATAGCCATGAGAAGGATTGCGTTTTTCGTGTGTATGCTGTGCCTGGCTTTGACGGTCAGCGCACAGGAGGATGCGGGAAAAGCCATTCCCGGTCCTGAGACCGAGTTTGTCATGCAGCTGAAGGTATCGTTGGGCGAGCCCTACAGCGTAGGTGAGACACCTCATGGACGCAGACAGGTAGTCCCCATCACTGGCGGCACGTTCGAGGGGCCGCTGCTCAAGGGTACTATCCTCAATGGTGGTGCCGACTGGCAGCTGAGCAAGGGCGGGCGCACCGAGATCGAGGCCATCTACAGCATCAAGACCGACGACGGCGTGTACATCCATATCCGCAACCGAGGCATCATCGCCGGAGGCATGGACGCTGACGGGAAACCGTCGTTCTATTTCAAGGCTGCCCCACAGTTCGAGGCTCCCGAGGATAGCCGCTATGCCTGGCTGAACAACGCGCTCTTCCTCTGTGCACCTGCTCCCTCGCAGGGCGGCGGTATCACGCTGAACGTATGGAAAGTGAAGTAAGCCCGGACTTGCCGGAATTCCGGATAATCCGGATATTCTGGAATTTCCGGAGATTCCGGACTAAAGAATGAAAGATATGCGTATTATTTCAGTATTGGTACTCTTCTGCGCGTCGCTGTGGGCATCGGCAGAGGAGGTGAAATCGCCCAATGGTAAGCTCTCGCTGACAGAGCAGGGCGCAGGCTGGGCTGTGTCTTATAACGGACAGACGGTGATGGAACTGCCTGCCATCGGCTTCGACAGCACAAGCGTCAGTGGAAAACTGCGCTTCCTCCGCGAGGTGAAGGATGACTACCAGATGATTGCCGGCAAGCGGCTGCATTGTACCAACGAGGCCAACGAGTATGCTGCCCCCGTAGGACAGGAAGGCCGCGTGGTGGTCAGGCTCTATAACGACGGCATCGCCTTTAGGTATGAGGCTGCTGCCGGAAAAACCGGAAAACCCGGAATCTCCGGAATATCTGGAATATCCGGCGAACTGACGACCTTCCGCATCCCAGAAGGTACGCGCCGCTGGATGCAACAATGGGCCGACTCATACGAGGGATTCTTCCCCCTTTCTACAACGGCAAAGCAGAAAGCCGTGCCGTCCTATAGCGGACAGTATAAGGATGCCGAGGGCAATAACGTGCGCTGGGGCTATCCTGCGCTGATAGAGGTCTCCCCTACCCCCTCCAAAGGAGGAGAGGGTGTATTTGCCCTCATTAGCGAGGCAAACATCGAGAAAGGACAGAGCGCTTCGTGCCTGTATAACGACGGGGAACTGTTCCGCATAGTGCAGGACAAGAAGGAGCCCGCCGGAGAAGTAATGGCAGGACACGGACACACGCCATGGCGAGTCGTCATCATCGGTACGCTGAAGGATGTGGTCGAGTCGACACTTGTCACGGATGTAAGCGAACCCTCGAAGATCGACGACCCGAGCTGGATACTACCCGGTGTGGTGTCGTGGGTCTACTGGGCCTATAACCACGGATCGAACGACTACAGCATCATCAAGAAATACACTGATATGGCTGCCACACTGAAGCTGCCATACGTTCTCATCGATGCCGAGTGGGACCAGATGGACCAGTTGGCTTCCAATGAGGGGAAGACTATTGAGGATGCCGTCAACTATGCCCTGTCAAAGGGCGTGAAGCCGATGATCTGGTACAATTCCAGCGTAGGCTGGGTCGACGGTGCACCGACACCGAAGTTCCGCTTGAACAAGCCCGAGGACCGCGAGAAGGAGTTTGCCTGGTGCGAGAAGATTGGTGTGGCCGGTGTGAAGATCGACTTCTTCAGTGGCGACACGCAACTGAACATGGACTTCTGCCTGGACCTCCTTGAGAGTGCTGCCCGCCACCACCTGCTTGTCAACTTCCACGGAGCTACCATCCCCCGAGGCTGGCAGCGCACATGGCCGAACCTGCTCTCCACGGAGGCTGTCTACGGTGCAGAATGGTATAACAACGTGCCGACATTCACCAACAAGGCTGCCTGCCATAACGCCACGCTGCCCTTCACCCGCAACGTCATCGGTCCAATGGATTATACACCCTGCGCCTTCAGCGACTCGCAGCATCCGCACATCACCTCGCGTGCTCACGAGTTGGCGCTGACCGTGCTCTTCGAAAGCGGTCTGCAGCATCTTGCCGACCGGCCCGAAAGTTTCCTCTCACAACCACAGCAGGTACAGCAGTTCCTCGGACAGCTGCCTGCCGCATGGGACGAGACCCGCTTCATTGACGGCTATCCCGGCGAGTACGTAGTGCTGGCACGCCGTAGCGGCAATACCTGGTACGTGGCAGGAATCAATGGCACCGACGAGGCCAAAACCATCAACCTGCAAGCATTAGCATTGCAGACATCACGCTTCAAGCTCTTTGCCGACGACAAGGAAGGCAACTGGAGCATCAGCAGTGCCAAGGACTTGCCAAGCTCCATCAACTGCCTGCCACGCGGCGGTTTTGTCATTGTCGGAAACAAATAAGAAAGAATAAGATACACCTTCCTATTCTTTATTAGAATTTTCATTGTAACTTTGCAGGCAAAATGTGAAGTTACAATGAAAATTCTTTTTGCATTCCTCTTCCCGCTGATGTCTGTTGCCCCTGCAATGGCACAGAACACCGTTATCGACATCAGCGGCAACAACACATCGTCAGAGTACAAATCCTACGACAAAGCTTTCTCTATTGCAGCAGGAAAGGCTGTCGACGTGAAGATGGCACGCTACTGCTATTTCTCGTCGACCATCACCGGCAAGGGTACGCTGAACCTCTACGCAGGCGGTGATCGCTGCTACCTTGGCACGGAAAAGGGTAAAGCCTGGCCCAACTGGACGAATTTCACGGGCGATGTCCATATCTATCCGTTCAAGGAGAATTCTTCATCGGCAGGTTTCTATGGCGTGGTGCTTGCCCACGGCGGCAAGAGCTCGTCGCCCGAGAACGCACAGGACGATGCGAAGTCGGGTAAGGTAAACCCGTCGATGGCCAACAACCACGTCACCTTACACGAGGGAGCGACCATCTGCTGTGAGGCCAACAGCACCGGTGCAGGCTTCCGCATCGGAGAGCTGAACACCGAGAATGGCTCGACCTTGTTAGGCTACATGAAGAAGCTGCGTGCCGCCTACTACCTGTTGGGCGCACTGAACACCGATGCCACGCTCGCCGGCACCATCATGCCCGTGGACTACCGTGACGACACCTCGCTGAGCATTGTTAAGGAAGGCACCGGCACCTACCACATCACCGGCAACGACAACTACCTGAGCGGTTCGCTCCGGGTATTGGAGGGACGTGTGCAGATAGACAACGACCGTGCCCAGGCTGAGCAGAAGAAGCTGCGCGGCGCGCTCGGAGCACTTACCGACGTCAACAAGGCCGTGGCCTACGTCTTCGAGAACGGACGCATCGGCGGTACTGGAAGCATCGGTGGTACCGTCGACAACTACGGCACCGTGGAGCCGGGCAGTTTTGAGCGCAGCGGCGATATGGTAGAAATCGGCATCGGCACACTGACCCTCCGCAACTACGTCACATCTTCGAAGCAGCCCAATCTCCTGGTGCGTCCCGCCTCGAAGCTGTGTTTTAAAGTTATCAACACCACCGATCACGACCTATTAGACGTGGGGGGCAACGTGAAATACAACAACATGATGCAGGATTTCTCCCAAAGCGACAAGATGCCCGTGGTAGAAATCTCGCTTGTCGGAGAACTCGAGGGCATGCAGGTCGGCGACGAGCTGATCCTGCTTACCGCAAAGGACAAGGAAGGCGACTGGCACTTTGAGCTGAAACAGCCCGACCGCTATACCTGGGAGCTCGTGGAGCGTGAGACCAACAGTCAGTACCAGTTAGTGCTGCGTCTCGCTTCTATGGAGAACACGGATAACCCAGACAATCCAGACAACCCGGATAATCCAGATAACCCCGGCATGGGTGCCTTCTACAACGACGGCATCGACGACCAGCAGGACAAGAACACCCTGCGCTACTATGCCGAGAAGAACCGGAAGTTCGTCGGTGCAGCCTTCGCCACCTATAAAGGCTACCAGAGCGACCGCGACGAGGGCGGACGCCAGTTCAACATGCTGGTGGCCGAGAACGAGATGAAGATGGACGCCCTGCAACCCTCGCGTGGCGGCTTCAGCTTCGGCGGTGCCGACCAGCTGGTCAACTTTGCCAAGAACAACAACATGGCCGTTCGCGGACATTGTCTGGTATGGCACCAGCAGCAGCCCACCTGGTTGAGTAGCGACGGAAAGAAGAACGACCAGAACTGGAGTCGCGAAGAGGCCTTGGAGATTATGAAGACCCATATCACCACCGTGATGAAGCACTTCAAAGGCAAGGTCACCGAGTGGGATGTCGTAAACGAGTGTCTCGACGACGACCAGAGCATCATCCGCAGCAACCCCGATGCCTATACACTGCGCCAGACCGTCTGGCAGCGCGCCATCGGCGACGACTATATTGATTCAGCCTTTGTCTATGCCCACCGTGCCGACCCGTCGGCAGTGCTTTATCTGAATGACTACGACGTAGAACTGCAGGGCAAGGCCAAGGCGGTAGCCTTCTATAACCTGGCCCGCCACCTACAACAGCAGGACATCCCCATCGACGGTGTGGGCCTACAGTGTCACTTCTCCATAGGCGAGGTCGACTCGGTAAAGCTCGAGAGCACCATTCGCCGCTTCGGTGAGGCAGGTATGAAGTGCATCATCACCGAACTTGACATGGGTATCCCATCGACCACGGCTGCCAACCTCGAGGAACAGGCACGTCAGTATCGCATCATTACTGACATCGTGCTGAACAACGACAACTGCCCGAACATGATCATCTGGGGACTGAAGGACAACGACAGCTGGCGCAGCGCCTCGAACCCACTTCTATACGACGCCGGTCTCGGACGCAAGAAAGCATGGTACGCCGTGCGCTCCGCCCTGCGTCACCGTTCCCTCGGCCAGTCAGATGCCATCTATTCACCCTCCACCCTCCACCATTCACCCTCCACCATCCACCCTTTCGCCCTTGACGGGCGACGCGTCAGTATGAACAGCCTACGCCCAGGCATCTATATTAAAGATGGAAAGAAGTTCGTAGTGAAATAACAAGCAAATCCTATAATTACCAATATGACAAAGAAAAAACTATTTGCCGCCCTGTTGCTGTCGTGGACAGTCATGGCCGGTGCAACCGAGAAGCAATTCCAGAGTCCTGACGGCAAGATGACCGTCACCATCAATGACGAAGGCGGACAACCCGCTTACACCGTAAGTCTCGACGGACAGCAGATCCTACAGAAGTCGCCCTTGGGCCTGAAGGCCAACTTCGACGACCTGACAAAGGGGCTGACACTAAAAAATGTAGACACAAAGACCGTCAGCGACGAGTATGATGTGAACACCATCAAGCAGCGTCACGTGAGCTACGAAGCCACGGAAGCCGTCTGCCAGTTTGAGAAGGACGGTCGTCGCGCCCTTGATATCGTCTTCCGTGTAACCAATCGTGACGTGGCCTTCCGTTATAAAATCTATCCGAAGAAAGGACGTGGCGGCGAGACACTCGTCGCTGTCATTGAGAGTGAGGCCACCGGCTTTGTGCTGCCCGAAGGTACTACGACGTTCCTATGTCCGCAGTCGAAGCCCATGGGAGGCTTCGCCCGCACCGCTCCAAGCTACGAGACAAGCTATACCCTCGACGAGCCTGCCGGCAAGAACGGTTGGGGCGAGGGATATACCTTCCCCTGCCTGTTCCGTGTTCCGTTTGCTGCGACTCAGTCGCAGCATACAGGACATGGATGGCTGCTCATCAGCGAGACGGGCACCGATGGCAGCTACGTGGGCTGTCGCCTGCTCAACGAGAACGGAACAGCCTATCGCATCGGCTTCCCCCAGCAGGGCGAGATGAACGGTCAGGGTACGACGACGGCTGCCGTCAGCCTGCCTTACGAGACCCCGTGGCGCACGCTGACGGTCGGTACATCGCTGAAGCCTATCGTCGAGACTACCATCGCCAACGACCTCGTACAGCCGAAGTACAAGGCATCGCGCAACTATACCTACGGCAAGGGTACCTGGTCGTGGATCATCGGCATGGACCCCAGCTGTAATTTCGATGAGCAGAAACGCTACGTCGACTTCTCTGCCGCACTGGGATATCGCTCAGTGCTCGTCGATGCCCTTTGGGACACACAGATAGGCTACGAGAAGATGGAAGAACTGTCGCGCTACGCCCAGTCGAAGGGTGTGGGCCTGTTCCTCTGGTACAACAGCAACGGCTTGTGGAATGATGCTCCACAGGGACCACGCCACAAGATGGACAAGAGCAGTGCACGCCGCAAGGAGATGGCATGGATGCAGAAGAACGGCATCCTTGGCATCAAGGTCGACTTCTTCGGAGGCGACAAGCAGCCTATGATGCAGCTCTACGAGGACATCCTCACCGATGCCAATGACTTCGGCCTTCAGGTTATCTTCCATGGCTGTACGCTACCCCGTGGCTGGGAGCGCATGTACCCCAACTATGTTGCCTCCGAGGCTGTGCTGGCTTCAGAGAACCTGCACTTCGGACAGGGAGCCTGCGATGCCGAGGCACACAATGCCTGCATCCATCCGTTTATCCGCAACACCGTGGGCTCAATGGACTTCGGCGGTTCCACACTGAACAAGCACTATAGCACCGACAACCAGCGCGGCACTACCCGCCGTACCAGCGACGTCTTTGCACTGGCCACCGCTGTGCTTTTCCAGAGCAGTGTGCAACACTTCGCACTGGCTCCCGGTAACCTGACCGATGCTCCCGCATGGGCCGTCGACTTTATGAAGCAGGTACCCACGACGTGGGACGAAGTGCGTTTTATCGACGGCTATCCCGGAAAGTACGTCATTATGGCCCGCCGTTCAGGTGCCAAGTGGTTTGTCGTGGGCATCAACGCCGAGGCTGAGCCTATAAAGACAAAACTCGCCCTGCCCATGTTTGCCAAGGGTAGTGAGGTCAGCGTCTATACTGATGACGTCCAACTCAACGGCAATATGAAGGTTCTCAAGCTGAAAGCCAATAGCATGAAGGTGGAGATTCCACAGAATGGTGCTTTTGTAATCGTGGGTGAATAGCCATGCACAAGAGAGGAACTACATGAAACAACTATCAATCAACCTTCTCCTTACTGCCTTCACCAGCATTGTGCCTATAGGCTTGCTGGCACAACACTTGGTGTTCAGCCAGCCTCACGGATTCTACGATGGTCCGTTCTCGGTGAACATCGTCAGTGATCCCAACGACACCATCAACGTGCCGCAAGGAGCCATTATACGCTATACGCTCGACGGCAGTGAGCCTACCGCTACCAGTGCCATCTTCTCGCAACCGCTACAGGTGACGGGCAATACCATTCTGCGTGCCGTTGCCGTTGCCGACACGGGCGTGGTGACACCCATCGTCACCGCTACCTATCTCTTCACCAATGACGTACTGAAGCAGCCCAACAACCCGAAAGGATATCCTGACACATGGGGCAAATACACCACCATCAGCGGAAGAGCCATAGCCGACTACGAGATGGATCCAGAGATGACCGACGACCCGACATTGCGGCCCAAGATTATTGAGGGACTAAAGCAGCTGCCCGTGCTGAGCATCGTCACTGACAAAGACAACCTCTTCAGTCACGAGAACGACTCCGTCCGCGGTGGCATCTACATCTTCACAGGTCCACCTGTGGGCGACAATACCGGCCACGGCTGGACGCGGCCTGCCAGTGTGGAGATGTTCGGTGGCGGCCATGACTTCAGCGTGAACTGTGGTCTGCGCCTGCACGGTGGTCACGGTCGTCTGGCTGAGAAGAACCCGAAGCATTCGTTCAGACTGGTATTCAAGGAGAAATATGGTGGTCCGAAGACGCTGAAGTACCCACTCTTTGGTGAAGACCAGCCCGCAAAGTTCGACCAGCTTATCCTGCGCTGCCACTTCGGTAACAGCTGGCAGCACTGGGATGGGAGCAACCGGAAGAACGCACAGTACACACGCGACGTATGGGCCCGCCGCATGCAGCGCAAGATGGGTCATACGAGCGTGAACGCCCTCTACGTCCATCTCTTCCTGAACGGCATGTATTGGGGTATGTACAATATAGCCGAGCGTGTCGATGACCAGTTCGGCAAAGACCACCTCGGCGGCAAGAAGAGCGACATCGACGTGGTGAAGATTGAGGAAGACGGTGGCAACCACATCGAAGCTGCCGAAGGCGACCTCGATGCCTGGAATCTCATGGTAGAGACTGCAACCATGGCCGCCGACGACGCTGCCTACAACCGCCTGCAAGGTCTCAACGCAAACGGAGAGCGCGACCCCGAACTGGAGCCGCTACTCGACATCGACAACTTCATCGACTACATGCTCATCAACCAATATGGTGGTAATACCGACTGGGCCCACCACAACTGGTATGCCCTGCGCCGTAAGGGTAGCGAGAGCCAGGGCTTCCGCTTCCTGTGCTGGGATACGGAAATTATCTTTGAGAGCGTGCGTGAGAACGTCTTGGGCAAGAACAATGGCAGATCCTATCCTACCGGCATCTTCCAGAACCTATTGGGTAACCAGACCTTTGCACGCCGCTATCTGCACCGCGCCAAGGAGCTGCTTAAAGACGACGGACTGCTCGGACAAGAGAGCGTCGTTGCCGTTTGGGACAGCCTCTACAACACCATCTCCTCGGCCCTCTATACCGAGGCTGCACGCTGGGGCGATTATCGCCGCGACGTACACCAGTGGCAGACGAAAGGACAGCTATACACCGTCGACGAGCACTATATGGCCGAGCGCAACAAACTGCTCTATGAATACTTCCCCTACCGTTCTGCCAACGTGTTGGACAATATCAGCGGTTTCCTGAACATCGATGACTTCGAAGTTCCAGACGACTGGATTGCCTTGTCGAAATCGATGTTCCACGAGTGGGACGGAACGGATGCCAATGCCCAGCCCACCGACACCAATCCCAGCGTAGACTGGAACATGGGTGTAAATGCCAGTGGAGGTACTGCAGTAGCTGGCTTTGGCAATGTCGAAAGTAACCGCTTTGCCGACTTGAGCAACTATGAGGAGCTGATTCTGCGAGGAACCGGCAGTGGACTGCGCATTCTGGCTAACCGCCTTGTGGCTCATGGTCCGTACAAGCAAATCACCGTCTCATTCAACGAGAGCGATCCCTATTGGGATGCCGACCTCAATGCCATTGTCCTGCCGCTGAACGACCTGAAGACCAAACCTACCAACGAAGGCAACCCGCGCACCGACGACTTTGTCCACCTGAACGTGCTGAAGGTAGACTGGAACAGCATGGCCCGCGTCAACGGTGCCTATCTGACTGGAGGTGCCATACCTTCATCTGTAACCTTTGCCAGTGCGTTCAGCAAGAACGACAACCACTATTACAACCTGAACGGTCAGGTGGTTGACCACCCGGTGAAGGGCATATTTGTGAAGAACGGAAAGAAAATCATTATCAAATAACACCAAAGATACCACCAATGAAACACCTTATCTCTCTATTACTATTGCTGATAGCAGGCACAGTATGTGCCCATGCCGACAACATCACCGTCAACGGAACGAACCGCAACTACATTGTCTACGCACCGAAGAACCTGGGCGAGAACCGTCCGCTGCTCATCTCGTGCCACGGTATGAACCAGGATGCCAACTACCAGAAAGGCATGCTCGTCATTGAGAGCGTGGCCGACACCGCCAAGTTCGTCACCGTCTTCCCCAACGGCATTGACAAAGGATGGGACATCTCCGGCGACCGCGACATCAACTTCGTGCTTGCCCTGATTGACAAGATGGTCGAACAGTACAAGATCGACCGCAACCGCGTCTATCTCTCCGGCTTCTCTATGGGCGGCATGTTCACCTACCATGCCATGAACCGCATTGCCGACAAGATTGCAGCCTTCGCTCCCATCAGTGGCTATCCGATGGGCGGAACCACGGCCAACGCCAGCGTGCGCCCCATTCCCATTATACACACTCATGGTACCAGCGACGATGTGGTCAACTTCAGTGGTGTGCAAGGCGCGTTGAACGCATGGATCAACCACAACCACTGTCCCACGCAGGCCAAGGTTGAAACTCGCTATCGCGGTGCTGCACACATTACCCGCCGCACCTGGGGACCTGGCGACAATGGCGTCGAGGTAGTGTTGATGGAGATGGCTGGCAAAGGCCACTGGATATCGAACGACAACGGTGTGAAGACGGGCGACGAGATTTGGAAGTTCTGTAAGCGTTACTCCCTTGAGTTGAAGGACCCCGTGGTGAGAATCACGGCTCCGAAGAGCGGTCTGACCTATGTCACCCTCGGTGGCCAGTCTGAAATACCATCGTTCACCATGAAAGCTACAGCCAGCGACCCTGACGGGCAGGTGGTAAAAGTGGCCTTCTACGACGGCAACACCCTACTTACCGAGATGACCCAAGCCCCTTACAGCTACGTCATCAACAACCTGGCGAAAGGCAAGCACGAACTGCGCGCCGTAGCTACCGACGATGAAGGGCGCACAGGCAGTGCCTCGGCCATCATGAACATTGAGGAACCAACGGGCAGCTATCTTATCAGCAAGGTATTCGAGAATGTTGAGGGCGGGGTGCCCGAAGGATGGGCCACCTACGATGGTGCCGAGCGACGCGCCGGTTATGCCTCGGGCTTCTCGTCGGGACCGCGCGTGTTCCACTTCACCGGTTCGCAGCACGACTTCGAATGGGGTCTCTACACCCGAAACACTACTGGCAAGGCGAAGGAAGGTTATGCCCGTTTTGGCGACAAGAGCACGACGACAACGCTGACACTCTATCCCGGCAACTACAAAATTTATCACAGGATATGCAACTGGAACTGTGCCGACTTTTCTCCCGTTACCATCGCTATCGAGACTGCCGCAGGACAGGAAATCTACAGCGAGACCTTCACCCCGACGGCCAACGTAGGCAATACTGCCAGCAACGATTTCTCGGGCACGAGGACGCGCAACTTCAACTTCGACGTGACAGAGAAAGGACGCTACGTCATCACCTTCTACACGGCAGATGCTGCTTGGTCCGACCTGGTTGTCGGTCAGGCTTCCATCCGTCGAAATGGTGACCTTACAGCCATCAGTGGAGTGACAGAAGCCCAGCAGGCGACAAACGCTGTCTACGACTTGCAGGGCCGTAAGCTTGGAAACGCGTCGCTGGCCAAGGGTCTCTACATGAAGAATGGAAAGAAATACTTTCAGCAGAACAGGTAGAAATCACCTACAAACTATAACAATATGAAAAAAACTATTACGACAATCATGATGTTGCTGGCCTGTCTGGTCAGCACAGCACAGGACGTGAAGGTTGAATTCTTCGCACCTGGCATCGTGCATGTGGTCAAGGGCAAGCCCACCAAGAGCCTCGTCGTCAATGCGCAGCCTGCCGATGTAGCTGTACAGAAACAGGGCAACACCTACCGCACCAGCGAGCTCACCGTGAAGCTCGACCCCGCTAAGGGCACGCTGACGTTCCTCACCGCCAAGGGCAAGGTGCTACTGCGCGAAAAGAGCGCCGCCGTCTTCGCTCCCGTAGCCACACCGGGAAATGAAGGCAAGTGGCAAGTCAGCCAGACGTTCCTTCTCGACAAGGACGAGGCTATCTACGGTCTGGGCACTATCCAGAACGGCAAGATGAACCGTCGTGGAGAGAAGAAACGCATGGAGCAGGACAACCTCGAGGACTTCCAGAACGTGCTGCAGTCAATCAAAGGCTGGGGTATCTACTGGGAGAACTATTCCCCCACCCTTTTCGAGGACAATACCGGCGGCATGACGTTCACGTCCGACGTGGGCGAGGGTGTCGACTACTACTTCATGTACGGTCAGTCAGCCGATGGCGTCATCGCCCAGATGCGCCAGCTCACAGGTCAGGTGCCCATGTTCCCACTTTGGACCTATGGCTACTGGCAGTCGAAGGAGCGCTACAAGACTGCCGACGAGACCCTCGGCGTTGTCGAGCATTATCGTAAGCTTGGCGTGCCCCTCGACGGTATTATCCAGGACTGGCAGTACTGGGGCAGCAACTATCTTTGGAACGCCATGGACTTCCTGTCGGAAGAGTTCAAGGATGGTAAGAAGATGATTGACGCTGTGCACCGCCAGCACGCCCATTTTATGATTAGCATCTGGGCCAGCTTCGGCCCCAAGACTAAGGCCTTTGCCGAACTTCAGGAGAAAGACCTGCTCTTTGACTTCGAGACCTGGCCGCAGAGCGGACTCACGTTCTGGCCGCCACGGCGCGACTATCCATCGGGAGTGCGTGTCTACGATGCCTTCCATCCTGAGGCCAGGGCCATCTACTGGAAACACCTGCGCACGCTATTCGACTACGGAACCGATGCCTGGTGGATGGACTCTACCGACCCTGACCAGTTCAGCGTTACCGATGAGCAGTATGCCCATAAGGCCGGTCCCGATGGCGGTACCTACCGTTCACTGCGCAACGCATTCCCCTTGGAGACAGTGCGCGGCGTCTACCAGGCTCAGCGCAAGGAGAGCAGCGACAAGCGCGTGTTCATTATGACCCGTAGCAGCTTTGCCGGACAGCAACACTACGGCTCGAACATGTGGAGCGGCGACGTAAACTCGTCGTGGGACATGCTGCGCAAGCAAGTGCCCGCAGGACTGAGCTTCTCGCTCTCGGGTAACCCCAACTTCAACACCGATATCGGTGGCTTCTTCTGCGGTTCCTACAACACCCGTGGCTCCGGATCGGCCCCGCGTAACCCGCAGTATCAGGAACTCTATGTACGCTGGATGCAGTACGGACTGTTCTGTCCTGTGTTCCGCAGCCACGGCACCGAGGCTCCCCGCGAAATATGGAACTTCGGCAAGAAGGGTGAGCCCGTCTACGATGCCATCGCCTCGACCATCAACCTGCGCTACCGCTTCCTTCCCTATCTCTACAGCACCGCCTGGCAGGTCACCTCGGGCAACGGCAGCTACCTGCGTCCGCTCTTCAGCGACTTTGCCGACGACAAGAACACGTGGGAAACGGTCGACGAGTTCATGTTCGGCACTGCCATACTCGCCGCTCCCATCCTGAACCCGCAGTTCACCGAGGAGAAGATTGTGCGCACCGATCCCATGTCTGGATGGGACGAGCAAGCCTCACGTAGCATGGTGCGCCAAGTCGATGCAGATTGGAGTGAGCCTCATCAGGTGACGAAATACCTGCCAAAGGGAACGCTCTGGTACGATTTCTGGACGGGTGAGCAACTGCGTGGAGGCCGCAACATCACCTTCGCCACCGTTCTCGACCGTGTGCCTATGTTCGTGCGTGCCGGTAGCATACTGCCCCTCGGACCCGAGATGCAGTACGTGGGCGAGAAGAGCTGGCAGCAGTTGGAGCTGCGCGTCTATCCCGGTGCCGACGGAACGTTTACCCTCTATGAGGACGAGGGCGACAACTACAACTACGAGCGTGGTGTCTACACGACCATCGACTTCCAGTGGAGCGACAAGACGCGCACACTGACCATAGGCGAACGCAAGGGAGAATACCCCGGCATGCTGACCAACCGCCAGTTTACGGTAGTCACCCCCGACGGCCAGAGCAAGACGGTCGACTATACCGGTCGGCGCATAACCGTCAGCCTCTGAATTACCATCTGATCTTGAGCGAGCCCCTGTTTGAAATCCAAGCAGGGGCTCATTCATTATGAATATAGGATGAAAGAAATGCGACACAACTTCCGTGTAATGCCGGCATAGTAACAAATCGAAAACTATCTGATACGTATACTGAACCATATCATATTGATAATTCCTAACTTTGCACAAGAAATAGCTAAAAACATGTCAACCATGATAAAAAGAACAGCAACACTCCTCTTTGCGTTCGCCGCCACGATGGCAGTGAATGCCCAGAATCCTTATCTACCTCTGTGGGAACATCTTCCCGACGGTGAGCCGCGCGTATTCGACGACCCCGATAATCCCGGACATCAGCGTGCCTACATCATAGGCTCCCACGACGTGCACTACGACAAGTATTGCGGCAACGACGTGCGCATGTGGTCGGCACCCGTCGAAGACCTCACACAATGGCGCGATGAGGGTCCCATCTTCTCGTGGTATGCGGGCGGACAGTGGGACACAATGTATGCCCCTGACTTGGTTTGCACCACCGACCGCACGACGGGCAAGAAGACCTATTGGCTCTATCCCCACAGCCGTGGCTGGGGTCGCATTGCCATGGTGTGCAAGGGCGACCGCCCCAACGGTCCCTTTACGCCGGTGAATCTGACCGATGACGGCATGCGTTGCGTCGAAGGCTCGCTTATCGACTTCGACCCATCGGTGTTCATCGAGCCGGTCAACGACAAGAAGGACAAGGACTACGACAAAGGCTACCGCGCATACGTGTTCTATGGTTTCCAGCATAGCACGGCCTGCGAACTCGACCAGGAAACAATGTATAGCAAACGCCCCGGCACCGAGCTGATAGACCCCTTTATCCCTGCCAGCAGCCGCGATGGCAAGCTTCTGGACAAGGAGGGCAGCGAGTACAAGGCACTCTATAAAGGTCAGAACCCGCTCGACTTCAACTTCTTCGAGGCCTCGTCCATCCGACAGGTGGGCAACAAATACGTCATGGTGTTCTCGGGTTATAGCGGCAAGGAGTACGGACTCGACAATACGAACAGCGCCCTTCGCTATGCCTACGGTGACACGCCCTTAGGACCTTGGCGTTCGGGCGGCGTGCTCGTTGACTCGCGCGGTGTTGTTCCTAACGAGGACGGCTCGAAACTCATCACCACCAATGCCGGCCACAACACCCACGGCTCGCTTCAGGAAATAAACGGCCAGTGGTATGTGTTCTATCATCGTCCCCCACGTGGCTTCGGCAATGCCCGACAGGCAATGGTGGCTCCGGTGAAGATCGAGTGGGACAAGAAGCCCGTGGCCAAGGGTGGACAGGTGCGCATCACCGGCTACGACCCCTACACGAAGAACAACGAGTGGACTGCCAAGGCTACAGACGGGAACGAATATACCGGTGCCGAAGTGACCAGCGAGGGCTTCCAGATCTTCGGTCTGCCTTGCTACGGCTACTACTCCGCCGGCATCGCCTGCTATATGGCAGGGCCAAACGCCAACCAGTACATGCAGGACAACCACGACGTGTGGGACAACTCCATGGATCTCGCCGGACTGCAGGGCGGCAGCATCATCGGCTTCAAGTACTTCAACTTCGAGGGTCTGGCACAGGACACGAAGGGTGTGAAGGCATTCAAGGGCTTCAACAAGGACTTAGTTAATTCGTTCCGCGTGAACATCACCACCGAGGGCGGCACGGACAAGTTCAAGATTCACGTCAAACTCGACGACCCCTACAAGGGACGTGAGATTGTGACCATCGAGGATTATTGTACTGACAAGAGGATAACGCGCGAAAACAGCCAGTTGCTGTCGAAGGAGGCCAACGAACTGCTGGCCAGTCTGAAGGGCAAGCACGCCATCTACCTCGTGGTCGAGGGTCCAGAGGTGAAGCAGCCCGAGCAGCCGCAAGGCCCGTGGGGACGCCGCCCACAACAGCCGCAACGCCCGAAGGGCCTCTTCACGCTCCACGGCATTGGCTTTGCCGCCGGGGACTACAAGATGCCCGTCGTGCCGCAGGTCACTATCACCGCCGACGGCAAGCCCGTCAACATTCCCTATACGCCCATCCGTGCCACCAACCAGAACGGCCTGATGGATGCCACGACCTATCAGTGCTATGCCCCACTGGGAGATGGTGTCCACACGCTCAATGCCACTTCTAACGTGCCTGACGTGAAATTCCACATCAGCCCCATTGTCGAGGGACGCGCCACGGTAAAGGCCACCTATAACGGTAAAACGAAAACCTTCCTAATCAACTGAGCCGAATGAAAAGATTTGTTGCGATGGCTGCAGCCATCATCAGCTCCGTCACACTAAACGCGCAGAACCCGGTCATTCGCGACCAATTTACCGCCGACCCCACCGCGCGGGTATTTAATAATAAGGTGTATCTCTACCCTTCCCACGACATCGTACCGCCCGAAGGACAGCGGCAAGACTGGTTCTGCATGGCCGACTACCATGTATTCTCGTCGGAGAACCTCACCGAATGGACCGACCACGGCACCATTCTCTCGCAGGAACAGGTGCCTTGGGGCAACCCGACGGGCTACTCCATGTGGGCTCCCGACTGCGTGTGTAAAGACGGTAAATACTACTTCTTCTACCCCAACGCACCTAAGAGCGGGCGCGGCTTCGCCATCGGCGTGGCTACGGCCGACAAGCCCGAAGGCCCGTTCACGCCCGAGGCAGAGCCTATCAAGGGCATCAGCGGCATCGATCCCTGCGTGCTCGTCGATGACGACGGCCAGGCCTACATCTACTGGAGTGGCATGGGCATACGAGGTGCCAAGCTGAAGAGCAACATGAAAGAGGTTGACGGTGAACTGCAGGAAGTGAAGATGCCGCGGCGCGAGGGCATGCCCGAGATGCCGCCCATGAAGGTGGCAGGCCAGACGATGGAAGGACTGCCCGAAGGGTTCAAGGAAGGGCCGTTTGCCTTCAAGCGCGGCTCCTGGTACTACCTCACCTTCCCCTGGGTGCGCGGCGATACCAGCAACGGAAAGAACCCCACTGAGACGCTGGCCTACGCCATGTCGCAGTCGCCCCTTGGCCCATGGGACTTCAAGGGCATCATCATGGCCGAGCACGAGAACCACTGCTGGACCAACCACCACTCACTCGTAGAATACCGCGGACAGTGGTACCTGTTCTACCATCATAACGACTTCTCGCCACGCGACGACAAGCGGCGTTCGGTCTGCATAGAGAAGGTGGCGTTCAATGCCGACGGCACCATCCGCGAGGTGAAGCCGACGCTGCGTGGCGTGGGCATCAACAAGGCTACGGAGAAGATAGAGGCCGACCGCTACAGCAGTGCCGCTGACAACGTGACAACACAGCTTGTCGACACCGTGAACACCTTCCGAAGCTATGAAGCTACGCTCCCCACAAAGGGCAGCTGGCTCTGCTACAGCGGCGTAGACTTCAGTCCGCTAACCGACAGCTACCTCGTTGTCGGTGCCAAGGCTGCCGACAATACCGAATTCGCCATCCGCGAGAAGTCGGCCAAGGGCAAGGTGATTGCCCGCGTCAAGATGACGGTGAAAAGCGAGATGACTCGGCCAGGCATACCAACGCCCTTCCGCCGCGACCAAAGCAACCAATGGCTCACGCAGACCGTCAACCTGGACTACACACCGAAGGGCGTCACCGACCTCGTTATCACCAATGAGGGCAATGCTGCCGTGAGCATTGACTGGGTGCAGTTCAAGAACCGTCCCAACTACTTCACCCCCGTCCCGAAAACTGCCCAGCCAGCGCAGCCCGACAATCAGGGCTTCATACGCCGCTGGAAGCTCATGGAACCCAGTGCCGTCGACGTGCGCTCGAACGTGATATTCACCAATACATGGCTGCGCAACAAGTTTGACGAGGAACTGGCCAAACTGCCCAAGCAGAAGGCAAAGTGGCACCTGCTCGACAGCGAGAACTACAACGTGAAGCTGTTCCGTTTCGCCGAGAAATATGGCAAGCAGACCTACGGCTCGTTCTTCTGGTGCGAGACCGTCATCGACTGTCCCGAGGAGATGGCCGATGTGCGCCTGGCAGCTGGAAGCAACGGTGCGTCGATGTGGTGGCTCAACGACCAGGAGGTGCTCCTTCTTGAGGGCGACCGCCGCATGGTCGAGGACGATGGCACGTCGGCACGTCTCACGCTGAAGAAAGGCACCAACGTGTTGCGCTGTGCCGTCATCAACGGTCCGGGACTCAGCGACCTTTGCGCCCGCTTCATCGACGAGAAGGGCAATCCGATAACTAATTATAAGGTAATCACGAAATAACGTAATAACGTTGTAACGTGATAACGAAATAACGAAAAAGACGAAAGAATATGAAAACGAAATACATCCTGTGCGCAGCCATCTTCATTCTTCAATCAAACTTGTTCAATGTCTTCGCACAGTCGGGTGCACCCTATATCCACGACCCATCGACCATTGCCGAGTGTGAAGGCAAGTACTATACCTTCGGCACAGGCGGAGGCGGGCTCATCAGTGACGACGGATGGTCGTGGCACAGCGGAGCCGACCGCCCCGGTGGCGGTGCTGCCCCCGACATGATGAAAATAGGCGACCGCTACCTCTGCATCTATGGTGCCACGGGAGGCGGTCTGGGAGGTGGCCATAACGGTCGCATCCTTACGATGTGGAACAAGACGCTCGACCCCAAGTCGCCCGACTTCAAGTGGACACAGGCCGTCGAGGTGGCTGCCAGCGACGGCATGGAAGACCAGGATGCCATTGACCCATGCCTGCTCCTCGACCCCACGACGGGATGCCTGTGGGCCACCTACGGCACCTACTTCGGTACCATACGTATCATCGAGCTCGACCCCACGACGGGCTTCCGCGTAAAGGGCAACAAGGAGAAAGACATCGCCATCGACTGCGAGGCTACCGACCTGATCTATCGCAACGGATGGTACTACCTCTTAGGCACACACGGTACCTGCTGCGACGGTGTGAACTCGACCTATAACATCGTGGTGGGACGTTCACGCAATGTCGAAGGCCCGTATCTCGACAACGTAGGCCGCGACATGTTCCACGGCGGCGGACGCATGGTCATCAATGCCGGCGACCGGGTCTGCGGTCCTGGCCACTTCGGCCGCACTGTCATCGACGAGGGTGTAGAGATGATGTCGTGCCACTACGAGGCCGACTTCGAACTGAGTGGACGCTCTGTCTTGGGCATCCGCCCGCTGTTGTGGAAGAACGACTGGCCCGTGGCCGGCGACCGTCTGAAGGAGGGCACCTATGAAATCGAAAGCGAGCGTCGTGGCTACTCCTTAGAGCTGTCTGTCGACTTCGTGCGCATGCAGCAGGAACGACAGGGATGGTTCAACCGCGAGGTCATGCAGAAGCCACCGGTGCCCATCGCCAACCAGACGCTCGACGAGGTGAAGGGCAGCTGGCCCGAGGGCGAGATTGCCGTGCGCTGCAGCGACTATATGTTCCGCCCGTGGCAGCACTGGACCATCACCGCCGTGCCCGAAGCAGGCGGCTATCTGAGCAATCCCTACTTCAAGATTACCATTGCCGGCACCGACCGCGCCCTGACCGCCACTGCCAACCGTGAGCTGACCACCCTGCCGGCCTTCACTGGTGGCGACGAACAGCTGTGGCGCATAGAGCAACTCACCGACGGCACCTTCCGCATCATGCCGAAGGCCATTCCTGGCATGGAGGGCATCAACACCCGCTACTGCATCTATTCGGCCTCCGACAGCCAGCCCACCTTGGCCGACTATAATTTCAACTCAGACAATTCAAAGTGGAACCTCCGTTCCGCGCATTAATGTTCACAAATAATCCTATTTATATGAAACGATCCTTAACCATCAAAAATTTGTTGGCAGCTGGAATGATGCTTGTCGCACTAACGGCAAGTGCTGCCACGACAGAATCGTCATCGGTTCAGGACAACAACGGTCCTGACAAGAACTTCTACATCTTCCTCTGCTTCGGACAGTCGAACATGGAGGGAGCTGCAAAACCCGAAGCACAGGACCTGGTAAGCCCGGGACCGCGCTTCCGGTTGATGCCCGCCGTCGACTTCCCTGCCACCGATCAGCGTCCGGAGCGTTTTATGGGTGAGTGGTGCGAGGCCACTCCTCCACTCTGTCGTCCCAACACGGGTCTGACCCCTGCCGACTGGTTCGGTCGCACCCTTGTGGCTTCCTTGCCCGAAAACATCAGGATTGGTGTCATCCACGTGGCTATTGGCGGTATCGACATCAAGGGCTTCCTGCCCGACAGCATCCCTACCTACGTCAAGACGGCACCCAGCTGGATGAAGGGTATGCTCGCTGCCTACGACAACGACCCCTATAAGCGTCTCGTTACACTGGCCAAGAAAGCTCAGAAGGACGGTGTTATCAAGGGTATCCTGATGCACCAGGGCGAGACTAACACCGGCGACCCGAAGTGGGCCGGTATGGTGCAGCAGGTGTACGACAACCTCTGCGGCGACCTACAGCTGAAGCCCGAGGAGGTTCCCCTGTTTGCCGGAAACATCGTCCAGGCCGGAGGCCAAGGCGTCTGCTTCAGCTGCAAGAAGCAAATCGACGAGCTGCCTCAGACCGTCCACACCTGTCAGGTCATCTCCAGCGACGACTGCTCTAACGGTCCCGACCGCCTGCACTTCGATGCTGCCGGCTACCGCGAGCTGGGTTGCCGCTACGGCGAGGCCGTGGCACGCTTCCTCGGCTATGAACCCAAGCGTCCGCACATCGACATGCCCAAGAAGATTGAAGTGCCTGCCGATGCCTTCATTGCAGAGACCACCGTGCCGGGCAACGACTTCCCGAAGGTCGACAAGGAGGGTCGTGCCTACTTCCGCATTCAGGCTCCCGAGGCTCGTAAGGTCGTCGTCGACGTGTGCAGCAAGAAGTACGACATGCAGTCCGACGGCAAGGGCGGCTTCATGGCAGCCACCGATCCGCTGCCCGTGGGCTTCCATTACTATTTCATGAACATCAACGGTGTGAACTTCATCGATCCCTCTACCGAGACCTTCTTCGGCTGCAACCGTGAGGCTGGCGGCATTGAGATTCCCGAGGGCAGCGAGGGCGACTACTACCGTCCGCAGCAGGGTGTGCCCGCCGGACAGGTGCGCAGCATCTACTACTACAGCCCTCATAGCGTGGCCGGCGGTTCTGCCGCCGACAAACAAGGCGAGTGGCGCCACGCTCTGGTCTACACCCCCGCCGAGTACGAGCAAGGCAAGAAGAAGTATCCCGTGCTCTACCTGCAGCATGGCATGGGCGAGGACGAGACAGGCTGGTCGAAGCAAGGCCACATGCAGCACATCATGGACAACGCCATCGCTGCCGGCAAGGCCGTGCCGATGATCGTGGTCATGGAGAGCGGCGACATCAAGGCTCCTTTCCGCGGCGGCAACAACCAGGCTGGTCGCAGCGAGTACGGCGCATCGTTCTATCCCGTACTGCTGAACGACCTCATCCCCTATATCGACAAGAACTTCCGCACACTCGCCGACCGCGAGCACCGCGCCATGGCCGGACTCAGCTGGGGCGGACACCAGACGTTCGACGTCGTACTTACCAACTTGGATAAGTTCGCCTGGATGGGCACCTTCAGCGGCGCCATCTTCGGACTCGACGTGAAGACGGCCTACGACGGCGTGTTTACCAATGCTGCCGAGTTCAACAAGAAGATCCACTACCTCTATATGAACTGGGGATCTGACGACTTCATCAAGAGCGACGGCATCGTCAAGCAGCTTCGCGAGTTAGGCATTAAGGTCGAAGCCAGCGAGTCGAAGGGCACTGGCCACGAGTGGCTCACCTGGCGCCGCGGTCTCAACGAGTTTATTCCTCATATTTTTAAATAAGGCCCATTGGGCTAATGGGGCTAATTGGCCCCATAAGGCTCATAAGCCCCATTGGTCCCATTAGCCCCATTAGCCCCATTAACCCCAAAACAAAAAACAACAATGAAAATGACAAAAAGATTCGCCCTCGCCGCTCTGCTCGTCATGTGTACCGCCACCGCATGGGCACAATGGCGACAGGCAGACCCGAGAGCCAACGTAGGACTGAAGGATGCCTACAAAGATTACTTCACCATCGGCGTCGCCCTCAACCAGCGTAACGTCAGCGACGAGAACCAACAGGCACTCGTCTTGAAACAGTTCAACAGCGTCACCGCCGAGAACGACATGAAACCCGGCGAACTGCACCCGAAGGAGGGCGTATGGGACTTCAGCAAAGCCGACAAGATTGCCGACTTCTGCCGCAAGAACGGCATCAAGATGCGCGGCCACTGCCTCTGCTGGCACTCACAGTTCTGCGACTGGATGTTCACCGACAAGAAAGGCCGCGAGGTGAAGAAGGAAGTGTTCTACGAACGTCTGCGCGACCATATCCACACCGTGGTCAACCGCTATAAGGACATCGTCTACTGCTGGGACGTGGTCAACGAGGCCATGGCCGACGACAACGGCGGTCCCCGCTGGTTCAACCGCGGACAGGAGCCAAGCCCCTACCGCCAGTCGAGAGCCTTCAAACTCTGCGGCGACGAGTTCATTGCCAAGGCATTCGAGTTCACCCGTGAGGCCGACCCCACCGGCACGCTCATCTACAACGACTACAGCTGCGTAGATCCCGGCAAGCGTGAGCGCATCTACAACATGGTGAAGAAGATGAAGGACGCCGGCGTGCCCATCGACGGTATCGGCATGCAGGGTCACTACAACATCTACTTCCCCGATGAAGACCAGCTCGACCAAACCATCACCCGCTTCAAGGAACTGGTGAAGCACATCCACATCACCGAGCTCGACCTGCGTATGAACAACGAGTCGGGTGGCCAGCTCATGTTCTCGCGCGGCGAGGCCAGACCCATGCCCGGCTACATGAACACATTGCAGACCGACCAGTACGCCCGTCTGTTCAAGGTATTCCGCAAGCATAAGGACGTCATCGACAACGTCACCTTCTGGAACCTCGGCGACCGCGACTCATGGCTCGGCGTCAACAACCACCCGCTGCCCTTCGACGAAGAGTACAAGCCGAAGCAGTGCTACCGTGCCATCCGCGACTTCGATCCCGTGCTCGACAACCGCAAGCCGAAGGAAGACTTCACGCCCAACGTAATGAACCAGCCCGGACAGGAATATCCGCAGGTCAACAGCGAGGGCTATGCACGCTTCCGCATCTCTGCACCCGACGCTAAGTCGGTCATCGTCAGCCTCGGCCTCGGCGGTCGTGGCGGCACCGTGCTCCACAAGGACAAGGACGGCGTCTGGACAGGAACCACCGACGGCCCCATGGATCCCGGCTTCCACTACTACCACCTCACCATCGACGGTGCCACCGTCAACGACCCCGGCACTCACAACTACTTCGGCTCTTGCCGTTGGGAGAGCGGTATCGAGATTCCCGCACCCGACCAGGACTTCTATGCCTGCCGCAAGGACATTCCTCACGGAACCATCTCCGAAGTGCTCTTCAACTCGCCCAGCACCGGACAGATGCAGACTGCCATGGTCTACCTGCCGCCTACCTACGGCAAGCTCGTCAAAGGCAAACAGGAGCGTTTCCCCGTGCTCTACCTGCAACACGGTTGGGGTGAGAACGAGACCAGCTGGTCGAAGCAGGGCCACGCCGGGCTCATCATGGACAACCTCATCGCTGATGGAAAGATCAAGCCTTTCATCATCGTCATGGCCTACGGTCTGACCAACAACATCAAATTCGGAACCATCGGACAGTTCACTGCCGAGGAATTTGAGAAAGTACTCGTCGACGAGCTCGTTCCCTTCATCGACAAGAACTTCCTCACCAAGGCCGACAAGTGGAGCCGCGCCATGGCTGGACTCTCCATGGGTGGTGTCGAGACCAAGCTCATCACCCTGCGCCGTCCCGAAGTCTTCGGATACTGGGGTCTGCTCAGCGGAGGCACCTATACTCCCGACGACATCAAAGATCCGAAGAAGGTGAAGCTCATCTTCGAGAGCTGCGGCTCTAAGGAGAACCCCGAGGGCATCAACAAGACCGTGGCCGACCTGAAGGCAGCTGGTTACAACGCCGTGGGATTCGTCTCCGAGGGAACCGCCCATGAGTTCCTCACCTGGCGTCGCAGCCTGCGCGAGATGGCTCCCCTGCTCTTCAAGTAAAGCACGAACCGTCACGGCACACATAAGCCGTTGACATACAAGCAATTGCGAACACCCCTGCTAACAGCCCCTGTTTGACCCGCAAACAGGGGCTGTTTGATGCTCTGACAGGGGCTGTTTGACACCTTTGCAGGGGGCTGTTTGACACCTTGACAGGGGGCTGTTTGCAAGCCAAACAGCCCCCTGTTAGCATACCCATTAGGCTCTGGTCGCAAAAAGGATAAATGTAACTACACAGTTCACCACGCTGGTCTTCAGCGAGCGAAACAGGGAATGACAGTTTTGTTATATAGGAGAAATCGGAGGTGTGAACGAAATCATTAGAGGTATGACCTCTCTCTTAGAAAGAATGACCTCCCGATGTCTGAGGTAACTTTTTCGATGACCGAGTCGTTACGGATATATCCCGTTTTAGTTAAAAAAACGTAATCCGAGGGGGATGGAATTAAATTTTTTTTGTTTTCATACATACTATTTGATAAATTCTTCGTATATTTGCAGAAATTAGGCGATATTTTGAACAATAGCTGAAAGACCTTTTAACCACAATTGGCCTGTTGATATACATTTCTATATATATATACGCGCGCATGCGTGAGAGAATCGGGAACAATGATGACTAAATACACACAAAGATACTACCAAAAACGATAAACAATGAAAAAGCATTTACTTAGAACTATGCTCCTCATCGTCACGATGTTGACGGGAGGAACGAACATCTGGGCAGATGATTGGTCCATCGACTTCTCAGCGATAGGTCAGAAGTATTCCGACATGACTCAAGTCACTATTTCTGAGACCGTTGCTACAATCGGCAGAACTACGATGGGCACCTGCACAGTGGGCGAAGATGTCCTTGATTCGCGTTTTGTACTACAGACTGGTTCCGCATGGACCTTGCGACAAGCGAACGGACTGTATTCATACAATAGTGGTGCTCGGGCCATGGGTATACTGAACTGTACCAAGGATCAGACCATTACCATTGTTGCTACGTACAATCCTCAAGCAACATCGAGTAATGTCACGTTGACCAGTCAAGACGGAAACACTTACTATTATAAGTTGACGAATGACGGACATGTGATGTTCATGCCCGCTCGTTATACTTATATTTCCTATGTCAGCGTAGCGGATCCCTCTGAAACAACGGTAAACTATACCGTCAAATACGTTGACCAGAATGGTGTTGAGCTCAAGACTTCCGAGACTCATTCAGCTGAGGCGGGCAGCGCTGCCGTAGTGCTCGAAACAGACAAGGCTCCGATATACGCAAATGACAAGAAGTACCTCTACGTAAGCGACGACTCGAGGGGCATGACCGTGGCCGAGGACGGTTCTACGGTGGTTACCGTGACCTTCCGTGAGGCTGAGGTATTCACCTACAGATGGGATGCTGCCAACACAGCTGATGGCTATGTGCTTCGTAACAATATAGCCACAGGTTCGGCCTTTGAGGAAGACGTAGTAACATTCCCCTACTGCAGATACATCCTTTCCAATGGTATACTCTACAAGAAAGACCCAACCAACAAAGAGTACAACTATTCATTCACTATCACAAAGAACACTTATCAGCCCATTTGGTATGAGCCTACGGATATTACAAATGTAGTTTACTACTCCGAAGGTGAGGACATCCCCGGTGCCACACCATACGTAGGCAATAACACAGTGGTACGCAGCTCCAATGCTGCCACGGGCATTTCATCAGAAGGCCCGTTGGCTCTTATCACACTGTCAGCTGGCACCTATCAGATTGTATCGTGCGTCTACACGAACAACAAGGGAACCTACACCTTCCCTTATCTGGCAGGCACTGAAACCGTTTTCGAGCAGACTCTTAATTTAGAGGCAGGCACCAACGGCACGGAGACGACATCCGAAGAGTTTACGCTCACCGAAGAAACCACCATCTATCTCGGCCAGGTTACTACAGGACGCTGCGGTGTGGACTATGTCTATATCATTAAAAAGGACAGTAGCGAACCTCCAGCCACGGTGACACTTGGCACACCCTCTATGTGGTACAACTATATTTCAGCAGCCAACGCCTGCCAAGTAAATTTCAACGCGGAGGCATACACCAATGGCGAATGGGTTCGCGTGGATAACATTTACTACAGCATTGACGGTGGTGAATACCAAGTCTATGAGGCCAGTGGCAAGAATGAGGGCTTCATGGTCAGCATCGGCTCCACGCTGAGCTACTATGCTACGGCCACCGGCTATCTTGACTCGCCCGTGACCACCGCCACGGTGACCGTGCCCGTATGGCAGACGAAGGAGGCAATAGCACAGGAGCAATTCTTGAGAGATGAGGATGTTGCCCTCGCCCTTCATGACGACGGACCCGCCGAGGGCTTCCGCTGGCTCATGGAAGGGAGCACAGGCGACATTCTCGTCGAGGGCAGGCTTGCTACACCCAATGAGAACATCGATAGCGACTTCAAGATTGCCGCCAACGTGGGACTTGTCTCGGCACAGGACCGCACCTACGCCGTCAGCGGACTCAAGGAGGGCCAGATGCTCATCGTGATGGTGGTCAGGAACGAGAGCAATGACGGGGGTATCGATGGAGAGGCACCCAAAGCGCGATCATTCCAAGCACCCGCCAAGGGCAGTAATACTCCACACCGCGTCATCGCCGGCGGACAGACCATGATGATGGAAGCCGTCGATGGACTGGAGCTTGACCCGTGGAACTCAGAAGACGGGGGATGGGGCTGGGCCGACTATGCCTTCCGCGTCACCAAGGACGGCCTCGGCATCTTCACCGTACAGGCCAACAGGGCCATTCAGAACATCATGGTGATGGGTGACACCCCGCCACAGGAGCCCGGCTTCAGCAGCCCGACAATCGACGGAGCCAACCGCACCTATACGATATATAAGCCCGTCAACGCCACCACACTCTACTACACCACAACACTGGCCGACACTGCACCCGACAAGGGCGATGCTGCCTACAGCAGCACCACGGAGGGCAGCGTTGAAGTCACCGTCACCGGTGAAGGCTACCTCTATGCCTACGCTGAGAACACTTCCGGCACGTCAGAAATTACCGAGCAGTATGTCAACGGCGTAGAGCTGACGCTGATTGCACCATCGCTCTACAGTAAGAGCTACGACAGCTCTACCGGCAAGTACTCCTTCTACGTCTATCAGTACCAGGACGGTATTGAGGGATCGCCCACGGCCACCATCTACTACACCATCAACGGTGGCGAGGCTACGACGTGCAAAAACTATGACTACATCTACCTCAGCGAGGGCGACGTCGTCACCCTGTGGTGCGAGGCCGAGGGCTACGCCAACTCGCCCGTGGTGACCGTCACCCCGCAGCAGCTGCCAAGCTTGAACATTTTGTGGACCAACCAACTCACCTATAATTATAGCAACAGCAGCATCACGCTGGGCGAAGAGGTGGAGACCGGTCTCTACCAGATGAAGTACGACGACAACATCATTGCCAATGGCCGCCTGCTGACGCTCAACGAGAACATGAGCGGCGCCGACGTGGTGTTCAAGGTGGGCTACTACAGCAACGGTATCATTGCCAACACACCGCGCACCTACGCCGTGCAGAACCTCACCGTGGGGCAGTATCTCTGTGTCACCTACTCGAGCGCTACTGTCACCGCTGTTGAGAACTGCGTGCTCGACACCTGGAACTCAGACAGCCAAAATAGCTACCTGAAGGTGACGGCCAACGGCACCATTAGGTTCACCGTGACACCCACCCAGGGCTACAACTCCGACCTAAGACAGATCAGACTCTATGCTGAGAAGGAGGATGGCGACGTCATCGTCGAGGACGCCAATGGCAACAAGCTGAACTACCACTACGAGACCGCCACTGGTCCTGCCACTTTCAACGGCGTCAGCAGCTATGCCGAGGACGAGACGAAGGCCGGACGCATCATCATTGCCGACAAGGTGACCGACAAGAAGGGCAACGAACACGAGGTGAAGTATATCAGCGGCACCGTGAGCAACCGCTACAACCTGGTGAGCATCGTCTTCGGTGAAAACATCGTCTGCGTAGGCGGACCTCTTGGCAACAGCAACAATGCCTTCAACAGCTGCTCGAAGCTGGAGAAGGTGGTGCTCAACGCCAAACTCGACACCATCGGTGCCTACTCGTTCCGCTTCTGCTGGGCACTGAAGGACATCAACTTCGGCGACGCCACGAGCCTGAGGTGTGTCAAGAGCTATGCATTCCAGGACTGTATCTTCGAAGACCTCACCATCAACTCGCCGCTCTCCGATGTCACATCCTATTCATTTAACGGCTGCGACTCGATAAAGACCGTCAGCTTCAACGGTGAGACCATTCCCAACTACTTCATGCAAAATCGCAGCTATGTGCAGACCATCAACATCGGCAAGAACGTGAAGAGCATCGGTGAGTATGCTTTCCGGAATTGCTACCGCGTGAAAACGCTCAACATCGACCCAGAGGTGAGCGACCTGGTGATTTACCAGTATGCCTTAAGCAACATCGACTCGCTGCGCACTGTCAGTATACCTGCCGGCGTCAAGTCGATGGGCAACTACTGCTTCTCCGAGTGCGACTCTCTGCGCACGGTGGAGTTTGCCGAGGCATCGGTAATTACCGCCATCCCAAGTTACTGCTTCTCCTACTGCTACAACCTGCAGACCGTCACACTGCCCAACTCTGTGCAGACTATCGGCAACCAAGCCTTCTACTATTGTCGCAATCTGCGCGAGATTACCTTCGGCACCGGACTGGTCACCAACGCCTTCGCCAACGACGGTTATCTGTTCTACGATTGTAGCAATGTAGAGAAGATGACCATCCCCGGCGTGAACTTCCCGTTCCAGTGCAGTATGTACTCGCTGCCCACCACGATGAGGCTCTACGTTCACCCCGACATGGTGGAGACCTACAAGACCAGCGACTACACCAAAAAGTATCAAATCATCCCCATCGGCTCGGTAGAGGAATTCGACATCGCCACTACTGCCGGCGGACAGCTGGCAGAGAAAGTGCCCGCCGAAGTGGCTGGCAACGTGCTGCGACTGAAGATTACCGGTCCTATTAACGGCACCGACATTAACTACCTACACGAACTGATGCCCTACCTCGAAGAGCTCGACATCAAGGATGCACAGATCGTGGCAGGCGGTGAGGACTACTACCGCTACAGCTTCAGCAACGGCATGCCGAAGAAGAACGAAAGCTACCACTGGCAGACTGAGGACAATGTGGTGGGCGAATATATGTTCTATTATATGCCCGCACTGAAGCGTCTGCTGCTTCCCGCCGGTGTCACCGAGATCAAACAGTATGGCGTAGCCAGCAACTACACGGGCACCAGCTACACCAAGCTGGCATACGTGGAAATGCCTGCTGCCCTGACTACCATTGGCAACTATGCCTTCTACAAGGATAACTCACTGACCAAGGCCGACATCCCAGCCGGCGTGACCAGCATCGGCGAGATGGCCTTCTATCAGTCGGGCATCACCGAGGTCACCATCCCCACAGGGGTCACCGCCATCGCCAACCAAGTCTTCTATTATTGCCAGAACCTGAAGACCGTGACGCTCCACGACGACATCACGACCATCGGCGAATATGCCTTCTCTGATTGTCAAGCCCTGGAGAGCATCAACATTCCGCAGAACGTACAGACAATAGCCAGCTATGCCTTCTACGACTGCTACAAGCTGGCATCACCACTTGAGTTCCCCGCTACGCTGAAGACCATCGGCAGCTATGCCTTCCAGAACTGCTACCTCCTGCCAAGCGTCACCTTCAGCGAGGGATTGGAGACTATCAGCAGGTATGCCTTCGAGGACTGTAGGAAACTAAAGCCCGGGGCGCTGCCCGAGAGCCTCACTTCACTCGGCGAGTACGCTTTCTCTGAATGCGACTCTCTGAATACATTCACCTTCCCCGCCAACATCACGCAGGTACCCAGCAGCGTACTTTCAAGCTGCGACGCCCTGCAAAGCGTTACCCTCGCTACCGGTACCACGCGCATCAATAGTAGTGCCTTCAACGGATGTAAGAAACTGACGGAGATGAACTATGACCAGGCGACGCTGACCCAGATTGACGCGTCGGCCTTCCGCAACACTGGTTTCAAAGCCATCACCGTTCCAGAGAATGTGACCAGCATAGGTAACTATGCTTTCAGCTATTGCGACAGTCTGAAGACTGTCACGCTACCCAACGGCGTGACGAGCATGGGCGACTATATGTTCCAATACGACTACGCATTAGAGAGTGCCAACATCCCGACAAGCATCAACACCGTGCCAGACTACACGTTCCGCGAGTGTAGTAAGCTGACCAGCGTCACCATGCACGACGGCATCACCAGCATCGGCGACTATGCCTTCAAAGGATGCACGGCATTGACGGCCATCGAGCTGGGCAACCAGATTACCTCCATCAACAGCTACGCTTTCCAAAACTGTCAAAATTTGGTAATCAACAGTCTGCCCACAGCACTACAGACGATTGGAAGCTATGCTTTCCAGTACACCTATAAGCTGGCCGATACACTGACGCTGCCTGAGTCGCTGACCACTATTGAAAGCTCAGCATTCAACGGGAGTGGTATCAAGCAACTAATTATGTCAAATCCCAATGCTTTACAATATGACTCTTGGGGGTATACCTATTATTCTACCGATGTCTTTGCATACTGCGACAGCCTTGTGAGCGTTACCATGCCCAAGGAGATGACCGTCATACCGGAAAGCACTTTCGAACACACATCGAAACTGCAGACCATCATCCTGCCCGACTCTCTGAAGGAGATAGGCAGCTATGCATTCAAAGAGAGTGGACTGGAGACCATCAACCTACCTGCCAAGTTGCAGACCATTGGCTATGAGGCGTTCCGCGAGTCAAAGCTCATGGCAATCGACCTGCCGCTGAAGCTTCAGACCATCGGCGACTATGCCTTCTACGGCACACAGATCACTGAGTTCAGGGTGCCGAAGAACGTCACCTCAGTGGGTCAATATGTGGCTGCCTACTGTCCCAACCTGAAAGCTGCCTACTTAGGCCGCAAGCAGGACTACTCCAGTAACAGCAACTTCGACTACTTCTACGGCTGCGACAGCCTGCAACTGCTGCGCGTATACGCCGGAACGCCTCCGGGCATCTCCAGCTACCAGTCGTCTTACTGGGATTCCAGCACACACTCTTACAAGTATCGCGGCTACACCACCTACCGCACCAACTGCGTGCTCGAGGTACCAGACGGACAGGTTGACATTTATAAGGCAACCGACATCTGGAAGGAATTCAAGGAGATTCGCGCCTTCGAGAGCGAGGAGTGGCTCAACCAGGCCGACTTCGCCGCCCTGCAGAAGCTCTACAACCAGACCGACGGTGACAACTGGACGACCAAGACCTGGAACATGGAGACACGACGCCACGCCAACGGCAAATGGCAGGGCGTGACCACCGAGGTGGATGCTGAGGACGACGAACTGTTCTACATCACCGCCATCGACCTGACCAACAACGGACTCAACGGACAGCTGCCCAAGGAGCTGTTCTCGCTGGAGCGCATGACAGAGCTCAACCTGAGCCACAACACACTGGAGGCCAAGGTCGACACGCTGGTCGATGCTGAGAACAACGTACTGGAAAAGGTCAACTTGGAGGGCAACCACCTGCGCGGCGACCTCTACACACTGGTGTCGAAACTGCCTAACCTGACCGACCTGAACGTAAGCTACAACTGGCTGACTGCCTATTCGGAGGCAACACCGAACACCAAGCTCGCCAACGACCACATGTACCGTGGCTACCAGTTCGTTGACTGGAAGACCCGCGATGTGGTGGTGCCCGAGGACCTCGAGGACGAGGTGGTCATCAACTACACACCTAACACGCCAATTGAGATTGAGAGCAACACACTGCAGACCTACCGCCACGAGTACGGCGACTGGGGGCTCGACATCAACTACCTCTACCGTCTTTACAAGAGCGGTAACAGCCTCAGCACCACATCGGAGGGAGCACTACAGAAGAACGACGGCCTTTGGAACTCAGACAAATACTACAATGTGTTCAAGGCACCGAAGGGACAGCTCACGGCCTATACCTCGACGGATCCATGGTGGAGCTATATCACCCACATCGTGCGCGTTGACTGGGAGAACGGTGACGTGAACGGCGATAGCATCGTCGACGTGAGCGACCTTCAGAACGTAGTCTACTATGCCCTCAACGACAATCGACCCGGCGGCAACAACTCGTTCTACAATTACTCCGCAGCCGACCTGAACGGCGATGACAACATCAACGTACAAGATATCGTTGGTACCGTAGGACTCGTACTGGCATATAATGAGCCGGCAGCCTCACGCGCACGCTATATGAATAAGGTAGCGGCCAACGGACGCAACATGCTTCTCCTCAACGGCAACAACGCCATGCTGAACAACGACGATGTAGTAGCTGGCATACAGCTGACCATTGCAGGAGCAACTACTGCCGACATCAGCGTCACGCAGGAGATGCGCAGCCTCTTCAACGTCAGCATGAAGAACGTCGACGACGGTGTACGCATCGTATTCTACTCACCGCAGGGCAACACACTGACACCAGGCGAGCACACGTTGATAGACAGAATTCCTAACGGTGCAGAGGTGGTCGACGCGAGACTTGTTGATGCCGAGGCTCAATACTTGAGCATCAGCACGGGTGGACAGACCACAGCCATAGAGACCGTGGACAGCTCGATGATTGGAAAGGACACCCCGATCTACAACCTGGCTGGACGCAGAGTAGGCAAATGGAATACCCTGCCCGCAGGTATCTACATCATTCAGCTCAACGGCAAGCCTTACAAGGTAAAAAAGTAATGCGAACTACGATGCAAGAAGTTTTAAGTGAAATAAAAGCATAACATATATGAAAGACTTAAAGTTCAAACTATTAGCAGCGTTGCTGTGCCTGACCACAATGGGTTGGGCACAGACCAACGTGCTGCGCGTCGATTCGGTGGAAGGACCTGCCGGAAAGACCGTAACGCTGCCTATCGTGATGGAGAACCAAAGTGACATTGCAGGCGTACAGTTCGACATTGACGTGCCCTACCAGCTGGCACTTGATGCCAATGACAATGTCATTGTCAACCTGTCGAAGACACGTGCCGACGGCTTCACCGTGGCAGCACGCTACCGAACCACCACCGGCCGCTATATCCGTCCCGGGGGAACAGGTAGCCAGTATCAGACCTACTTCCGCTATCGCATCATCGTCTACAGCGACGACAACAACCTCATCCTCGGCAACGAGGGGACGTTGCTCACGCTGCAGCTCACTACCAACGGAGAGCTGACCGACAAGACGGAACTGCCCGTCGTACTCAGCAACGTCTCGCTGAGCGATCGCGAGATGGCCAACCGTATGACATCGACGGTAAACGGACTTATCACCATCAAGGAGATTCCACGTCCAGACCTGACGCCCACCGACGTCACCTTTACCCAGAGCGAGGTAGGGCCGGGAGAAACACTGGACGTAAGCTGGAAGGTGAAGAACATAGGAAAGGCTAACACCAGCGCAGGATGGAGCGAGGAGATTGCCCTCGTCAACATCAGCGGGACAACGACAAAGGTGCTCACCACCGTACACTATGCCGACTCACTGCTCAAAGAAAGCGAGGTGAGCCGTAACGTAAGCCTGACGCTGCCCTCACTGCTCGGCATCGACGGCATTACCAAGGTGCAAGTAACAGTCATCCCCGACGCTAACGCCGGCGAACACCAGTCGCTGCGCGACAACAACGTGGCCAAGAGCGACAATAACCTGCAGGTATCCAAGCACCTGACGCTCGAAATCAAACCCAACCGCGTCGCTGAGTCGTACTACAACCAGCGCATCGCCATCACCCTAACCCGAAGCGGTAACTGGAGTGAGGCGCAGAGCTTCAAGGTGACCTGTACCGACAGCAAGGGACAGCCCTCTGTCGAGACACGCGTAGCCCTACCTGAGATTATCAACATCCTCTCTGGACAGTCGGCTGCCATCAGCTATCTGACCCTCACCAACAACAATGTGCTCGATGCCGACACTCTCATTCATTTCAAGGTTGAACCTATCAACACGGCAAGCGGCTATGCTGCCGTAGAGGCCGACCTAATCATCGAGGACGACGAATATCCCACGTTGACGCTCGTCGCGTCGAAGTCGGAGGTGACAGAAGGCGAAACCTTCCGCCTTACCGCTACTACAGAACGGGCATCGAACGAGCCCATCACCGTGACGCTGACCAGCGAGAACACGAAGCGGTTCACCTTCCCATCGACAATCACGATCCCGGCAGGCGAACTGTCGGCAGCTGTCGACGTGACTGCCGTGGACGACGACACACCTAACGGAACGCAGACCGTACAGTTCACTGCCTCGGCTCCGCGCCACAACAAGGGTCAGACGCTCGTTATCATCAACGACAACGACCTGCCTGTGCTCGAGCTGAGCATCAAACCCACACAAGTACAGGAGAGCGACGGCCCCGTCTGCGTGGCAGGTGTGCTGAAGCGTCTGACGAATAAAGACAAGAAGGTGACCGTCAGAATCACCGACGATGCCGACGGAAAGCTCTACTTCGGCAACCGCTCGTTCACGCTCGACAAGGGCGTCGAGGAGGTGCACTTCAACTTCGGCCCTGTAGACAACCAGGACGTGGACGGCGACCGCAACTATACGATTACCGCAGCCGTATGGATGTCGTCGTGTAGCTGTAGTGCCACAGCCGAGGCAGCCGGACACGTTTCGGCCCAGCTTACCGTGCTCGACGACGACGGTGCTGCACTCAGACTGACCTCGCAGAGCGGAACGGTTAAGGAAGGCGGTACCACCACCCTGACTATCACCCGCAACAACGCTCCCGACGCAGACCTGACCGTTACACTGACCAGCGACTACGACGACCAGCTGGAGTATGACCACACGGTGACAATACCTGCCGGACAACGTTCGGTAGAAGTAGAGGTGAAGTCAAAACTCAACGATGTGAGCGGAGACTCGCACACGGTCATCTTCACCGTCACAACCGATGGCTATGCCTCGGGTACCTGCTGGGTGATGGTCACCGACCAGACCCTGCCCGACGCCGTGTTCAAGAGCATCAGCGTCAACCCGACTGCTTGTCTCGTAGGCGACCCCGTGATGGTAACGCTTGAGGTTGCCAACGAGGGTAACAGAGCTGCACTCTCAGCCAGCACCACCATCGACATTTTCGAGCAGGGTGTCAGCGAGCCTTTGGCATCGTTCGTGCTCGGCACACCGCTGCCCGTAGACAATACCCGTACCGTCGAGAAGCAGGTCACACTGCCCAAGACGGTAGCTACGCACCCGCTATATGCTATATTGAACCGCAACAATACGGTGCAGGAACTCTCGACGACCAACAACACGTCGGCCACAGTAGAGGTGGAAGTCAGCTCGCCGTTCCTGGCAACGCTGCAGACCGACAAGGCGAAGTATAACCAGAACGACGTGGTCATCTTCAACGGACAACTTACCGGACGCGACACCGAGGATGCCGAACTCGACCTCTACATCGTTTGCGACAATATACGTCAGGTACAGCGCGTCAGAGCCGACGGCGAGGGCAACTTCGAATATCGTTGGCCCATCAGTGGCGCCTTCATGGGTCACTGCACCGCAGGTGTCTGCTATCCCGATGCAGGCAGCAAGGCCAAGATCACGGCATTCGACGTCTACGGACTGCGCCGCACCGCTACCGGCTACATCAGTTTCCAGCCCACCGTAGATGTCGAGGTGCAGTCGGCCATCGAGCTGGAGAACCCCGGCGTGCTGCCGCTTACCGGCGTGCAGGTCGAGGTACTGGAGAAGCCTGATAACTTCGACTTCGACGTGAACATCCCCGCCACCATAGAAGGAGGTACGAAGCCGCTCATCACCTACAGCTTCACGCCCACCGCACCCTCTACGGGCAGCAACTGGCAGACTATCAAGCTCAACGTCACCACAAACGAGGGCGTCGAGCTGCCCATCACCATCTATCTGTTTGCACGTATGGCTCAGGCCAACCTGATTACGCCAAACCAGCGTATCACCACGACCATGACCAAAGGACAGACTCGTGAGTACCCCGTAACACTCATCAACAACGGACAGGGCAACACCGGTACCATTACCTTGGCACTGCCCGACTGGATCAAGTGTGCACAAGGCGCTACACTCGCCGGTATCAACAAGGGCGACACTGCCACCATCGTGCTACAGTTCAAGCCCACCGAGCAGATGGAACTGAACGTGCCTGTCACGGGTACCATCGGCTACAACGTGCAGTATGGCAACAGCACCTACTCGAACTTCAGCATTACGCCCGTCTCTGACCAGACCGGTACGCTCGTTGTCGAGGTTGCAGACGAATATACCTACTACACCGACGAGAAGCCTCATGTGAAGGATGCAGAAGTGGTGCTGCGTAACAGCGTCACCAATGCTATCGTCACCATCGGCGGACAACCCGCACAGGGACGTACCGGCGAGGACGGTCTCGTCACCTTCGAGAACCTGCCGGAGGGCTATTATAAACTCAGTGTCACGGCCGACAACCACGACTCCTACTCGAACAACATCATCGTCGACCCGGGAGTGACCACGAAGAAGACCGTGAACCTCAGTGTGCAAGCCATCAAGGTCAGCTGGACGGTTGAAGAGACCGAGGTGGAGGATGTCTACGAGATTGTCACCACCATGACCTATGAGACCAACGTGCCGGCACCGGTCGTGGAGCTCATCAGCCCCAGCCGCCTGCCGCTCGACTCGCTGGCAGAGGGCGAGAGCTTCATGTTCTATGCCATTGCCACGAACAAGGGTCTGATCAATGCCGAGAATGCAGCCGTTGAGCTGCCCGACACCATCGACAATAAGTATGTCTTCGAACCACAGGTCGAGAATGTGGGCCTGACCATCGCTCCGCAGATGAGCTACATCGTACCGGTGAAGGTCACACGCATATCTGTCGATCCTACAGCAAGCAGCCGACGCCGTGCCGGCTCCAGCGGTGGTTGCACAGACAAAGTGGGAACATACTACGAATGGAAGTGCGGTGCCGACCACAAGTGGAACCGCGTGTCCAAGCCCTTCACCTATAGCGTCTGCCCCGGCGGTCCTGGCGGTCCTGGCGGCGGTGGCGGCGGCGGTGGCGGCGGCGGTGGCCTCGGCTCGCCCGGCGGTGGCGGCGGTGGCGGCTACTCGCCAACAACCCACTATGCCAACGTTGATACCAAGAGCGACTGTAACCCCTGTCTCAACGCACTGGGAGGTGCCGGATTAAGTTGTGCTGGCGGATTCACGCCTGCCGGATGTCCGTTAGGACTGGCTGGCTGTGGCAGCGACATTGCCGACAGCGAGGTAGGCATTGCCGAGACTGTTATCGACTGCATACTGGGTGTGGCCGGCTGCATACCGGGTGTCAGTACCGCTGCCAGTGTAGCCTCCTGCATCAAGGGGCTTGGCAAGGCTGGATGGCAGTGCTTCACAGGCAACTACTCCCGTGCTACAGATAACTTTGCTGATGAGGATGATGAGGATGGCGACGTCGATGCTTCTGCCTCGCGTGCTAATGCACCCAAGAAGTCGGGCGCTGTTGGCATCACATACATTCCCCCGACCAACATCAGTTGGGTCGACGCCCTGTTTGAGTGCATACCACCGGTGTCGAAATCGCTCGACGGTATGCTGAACTACATCACCGAAGTGATGGGCGACACGCTCTGGCTCGATGTCAAAGCAGCTGAGCTGGAGAACCTCATGGCCATCGTGACAACCTATAAGGGTCAGCAACTGCTGCCCGAAGAGTTGCTGCAGTACAAGCCGGAGAACATCACCGACTCGCTCTTTACCGATTTCATTGAGCGCTACAACCGTACGCGCCAGTACGACCTCGACGGCATTGTGCCCGCCGATACAAATTACATACACCGCGACCGTCTGGTGGCTTGCCTCGACAGCATCAACACGGCCGAGGCCCTGGCTCATGAGAAGGGCTACGTGACCCTGGCCGACTGGTGGGACAAGACCTTCGGCGATTACAAGGAGAACATGGAAGAATCGTCGGGCAGCGTCTGCTCCAGCATCTCGCTGCAAATCAAGCAGGAGATGGTGCTTACGCGCCAGGCCTTCCGCGGCACGCTCACCGTGTTCAACGGACATAAGACCACGGCCATGACCAACATGAAGCTGAACCTCGTGGTTAGCGACATGTATAATAATGTGGCCACGGCCCACGAATTCCAGATCAACGCCGAAAGCCTGAAGAACATGGAGGGCGAGCTGAAGCTCGACGGCGGATGGACGCTCGCTGCCAACAGCGAGGGCGTCGTCACCGTGCTCTTCATCCCGACGAAGTATGCGACTCCCACCGAGCCCGTTGAGTACTCGTTTGGCGGAACGCTGAGCTATACCGATCCGTACTCAGGCCTCGAGGTCACCCGCGACCTCTATCCCGTCACGCTCACGGTCAAGCCTTCGCCTGACCTCGTGCTCACCTACTTCATGCAGCGCGACCTCTACGGCGACGACCCGCTCACCGAGGATATCATCGAGCCTGTGGAGCCGGGTGAGTTCGCCCTGCTCATCAACAACCAGGGCTACGGCGATGCCACCAACGTGCGCATGACCACCCAGCAGCCCGAGATCATTGAGAACGAGAAAGGCCTGTTCATCGACTTCGAAATCGTCTCGTCACAGGTCAACGGCGGTCCTGCCGCACTCTCCTTCGGACAGACTATCGCCAACACGCTGGGCGACATACCCGCCCATTCGCAGACCTACGCCCAGTGGTGGCTGCAGTCGTCGCTCCTTGGTCACTTCACCAGCTACGACCTCAGCATCACCCACGTCACCAGCTATGGCAACGAAGACCTGTCGCTCGTCGACATCGAGAACTCTTCTATCCATGAGCTGATCCACGGCTTCACACCGCCGGGCGAGACAGCTCCTGCCCGTGCCTTCCTGTGCAACGACGTCGAGGATGCCAAAGACCTGCCCGACCAGGTCTACTTCACCGACGCCACCCAACAAAATGTGACCGTAGCCCAGAGCACGTCGTCGAACAAGATCAACGGCTACACCTACGAGATCACCATTCTCCCCTCACAGGCAGGATGGACTTACGCCACCATGCTCGACCCGACCGTGGGCAAGCAGAAACTGCTGAAGGTGGTGCGCAAGCGCGACAACCTCGAGCTACCTACCGACAACGTATGGCAGACCAGCCGCTCACTGCGCGACGCTATGGAGTGGCTCTATGAGAACCGTCTGCACTTCGTGGGCGACATGCCTGCTACGGGTGAGACATATGAACTTACCTACGAGGTGCGTCCCGACGTAGAGCTCGACTTCACGTTCACCAAGCCTGAATACGATCCTGAGTTTGTTGCTGAGGGTCTTGTCACCACCGACGTCAACGAGGTGACCATCACCTTCAACAAGCCCATCCAGGCCGAGACGTTCGACTATGAGGACGTCACCTATCAGGTACAGGGCGAGAAGCAAGACCTCAGCCAGGTCGAGGGTCTCATCTCTCCGAAGGTGGGTGTCGACAATGCCTACACCATCAACCTCAGTACACTCAATCCGCAGCTGCCCAACGGCTACTATGTACTCTCGGTACAGGGTGCTGGCATCACCGACAATGAGGGCTTCAATGGCCTCTTCGGCCGCAAGGTCGACTGGGTACTGTTCCGTGGCGGACTGATCGAACTCAATGCCAGACCCTACCCTGCTAATGCTGGTAACATCAATTACGTACTCCTCCACAACAATACGTCTCCTACAGAGGGCCGTATGATGGAGCCTGCAGATCCTACGGGCGGTGTTGTCAACCAGACGAAGTATGGTGAGCAGTTCAAACTCACTGCCTCGCCTAAGGAAGGCTACGAGTTCGTGAGCTGGACCATCGACGGCGAAGTGGTCTCGACCGAACCGGAATATATTGTAACGGCTAATGGCGACATCAACATTCTTGCCAACTTCAAGAAGAAGCAGTTCAATGTCGAGATAACTGCCGAGGGCAACGGAACGCTGCGCGGTGCAGGTACTGGCCGCTATGAGTTTGAGACCGAACTGGAAATCGAGGCTGTTCCCGAGACCGACTTCATCCTGAAGGAGTGGGTCGTTGACGGTGTGGTTGTTCCTGCAACCAGCAACACCTATACGCTCACCGTCACGAAGGCAACCGACGTGAAGGCCGTCTTCATCCGCGACATCTACGAACAGACCATTACGATGGCACGTGGATGGAACTGGATATCGACCTATCTGCGCGAACAGCAGTCGCTCGGCGAGATGACGCAGTATGCCAACCGCCTGCTCGACCAGCAGAACGAGCTGTTCCGCGATCCTGAGTTCGGACTTGTCGGCGGCATCAGCGCCATCACACCGGGCGTGGCCTATAAGGTAGAGGCATCGTCGCGCTTCTCGCGCACCATGCGCGGCCATCTGCTTGGCGATGCCGACGCTGCTACTATCAGCGTGAAGAAGGGCTGGAACTGGATAGCTTATCCGTACTTCAGCAACAAGAAGATAGCCGATGTGCTGACGAATGCCGAGGAAGGCGACTACATCTCCGGACAGGAAGGCTTCTCGACCTTTGCTGATAACACCTGGGAAGGTACGATCTCAGAGCTCGCTCCCGGACAGGGCTACCTCTACAAGTCTGCCAGCGAGAAGAACCTGAGCTTCGACTTCACCGAAGCAGCAGGCAGCCGTGCTTATAAGGCCTATGGGGCTTATGGGACCAATGGGGCTTATAGGGCTGGGGCCGTCAACATTCATCGCTATCCCAACACGATGAACATCACTGCCCGCATCTACCGCGACGGTATAGAGCTGCCTGGCGACCAGTACACCATCTACGCCATGTCGGCCGACGACATGCGCGGTATGAGCCAGTTCGTAGGCAAGAACCATTACCTCACGGTCTATGGCGACCAACAGGTTGACATCATCTTCGTGGTCGAGCAGAACGAGACGGGCGACAGGTATGTGGCCAACGAGTCACTGCAGTTCGTCAGCGACGTTGTCGGAAGCCGCAAAAGTCCGTTTGCCATCAACATCGGCACCACCACCGGTATCGACCAGATAGCAGACAGCAGCCGTCCTATGACCGTCTACAGCCTCTCGGGTATCCTCGTCAGTCGCGACGCTACGTTGAAGACGCTGAAGCGCCTGCCGAAGGGTGTTTATATCGTAAATGGACACAAAACAGTACTCAAATAAGCCTATTTTGGGGAAGAAACTTAAATTATTAGCATAATATTTGGTTGATTAAGAAAAGTTTTACTATCTTTGTAGCCAAAATGATAAGAATAATATAAGTTTCTTCCCCATTTTAATAAAAACAATACGATTGCGACCGATCATAAAAAAACAACAACGATATGAGAAAAAGTATTAAAATTACGATCGCATTCCTGTGTGCCATGTTCTATCAGGGCTCATTTGCGCAGGAAACGACACACTGGACGTGCAGCCCTAACGACTTCCAGTATGACATGACGGCCTACATCGCGCTGACCAATGACGGTGTAGCCGTGACCGACTACAGCGACTACGAGGTTGCTGCCTTCTGTGGCGATGAGTGCCGCGGTGTGGGTGAGGTTCAGACAGTAGGAACTACCTCCTATATCTACATGCGCATCCGCAGCAATGCTGCCTCAGGCGAGGACATCACCTTCAAGGTTTACACCAAGTCTGACGACATCGAGGCCGACGTAGAGGAATACACCATGCCCTTCGTCTCGCAAGGTGTACAGGGTATGCCCAGCAGCCCCGTGGTGCTGAACTTCGTGCCCTATATCCCAGGTGACCCCAGTGGTGATAAGGAAATCGATGTTTTCGATATTGTAGCCATCATGGACTACGTGTTGGAAGGAAATGCTGATGATTTCAACGCCAAGGCTGCTGACTTCAACGGCGATGGCGAAGTTGACATCTTCGACATCGTAGAATTAATGGATTATATATTAAATCAATAGCACATTATGAAAAAATTATTTCTACTATTCAGTGTCTTGCTGGCGTCAGTAGTGGCAAATGCAACTGAGGCCAGGTTCTATTTTGATGAGCTGAAGGTCAAGAAAGGATCGGAGCAAACCGTAGTACTGAAGGTTTCTAACGATCTTGAGGCCAAAGGCTTCCAGCTAACATTGACCTTACCTGATGGACTTACTTTCGTCAGTAACGATGTGGAGCAGCTGGGTCGTTTGGCAGAAGCTGGTTATATGGTCCAGGCATCTGTCAAGTCCGCAAACAAAGTGCTTTCCATCATGGGTGTGAATACTGGTGACCGTATGGCAAGTGGCGACGGCGACATGCTTTCATTCAAGATTAAGGCTGCTGACGACATCGAATTAGGTGTTTATCAGATGGCCATGTCTGGTTTGAAGATTGTCCTGTACGATTCATCGAACCACAACCTTACCCTGACCAATTTCAACCAGGACATCAAGGTTTACGACATTTTCGCTGTTACCGCCGCCCCCAACAAGGAGGCTGCCGGCACCGTGACTGGCGCAGGCGAGTATGAGAACGGCACCAACGCTACTCTGACCGCTACGGCTAATACGGGTTATCAGTTTACGAAGTGGAGTGACGAGGCTACCGACAACCCCTACACATTCGCAGTGAATGGTGATGTCACGCTGACTGCTCAGTTCGATGCTATCAACTACAACCTCAGCTATGAGCTTGCTGGTGGTGCTGTTGCAACAGAGAACCCCGCATCCTACACTATTGAGAGCGAAGCTATCACACTGAACAATCCCACAAAGACAGGTTACGACTTCGCTGGATGGACAGGCACCGATTTGACTGCCGCCACCACAACTGTGACCATTGCCAAGGGTTCGACCGGCGACCGCAGCTACACCGCTACATGGACGCCCACCGTATACCAGATCCTGTATAACTATGTTGGAGGTACAGCCGAAGGCAACCCGTCTACTTATACCATCGAGACGGAAAGCTTCACGCTCGTTAATCCGACTCTGAGGGGTTATACATTCGCAGGTTGGACTGAGATTTACTCAAATACCGACTGCGGTACAACCGTGACCATCGAGAAGGGCAGCACTGGCAAACGCTACTTCCAAGCTCGTTGGACGGAGAATATCTACAACATCACCTACAACCTGGACGGTGGTATGGTGGATGGCACCAACCCCATCACCTATACGGTAAACAGCGAAAACATCACCCTGATCAACCCCACCAAGACGGGTTACACCTTCGCTGGCTGGACGGGCACTGGCCTGACCGATGCCACCCAGACCGTGACCATTGCCAAAGGTAGTATTGACGACCGCACTTACACTGCCACTTGGACGATTAACCAGTACACCATCACGTTCGACACCGACGGTGGTTCAGCTATTGCTGCCATCACGCAGGACTACAACTCGGCTGTGACTGCTCCTTCTGCTCCCACCAAGACTGGTTACACCTTCGCTGGATGGGACAAGGAGATTCCCGCTACAATGCCTGCTGAGAACATCACCATCAAGGCTCTGTGGACCATCAACCAGTACACCATCACCTTCGATACCGACGGTGGTTCAGCTATTGCTTCCATCACGCAGGACTACAACTCGACTGTGACCAAGCCCGCCGATCCTACCAAGACTGGTTACACCTTCGCTGGATGGGACAAGGAGATTCCCGCTACAATGCCTGCTGAAAACATCACCATCAAGGCAACGTGGACCATCAACCAGTACACCATCACGTTCGACACCGACGGTGGTTCAACTATTGCTCCTATCACTCAGGACTACAACTCGGCTGTGACTGCTCCTGCCAATCCTACCAAGACCGGTTACACCTTCGCTGGCTGGGACAAGACTATTCCCACGACAATGCCCGCTGAAAACATCACCATCAAGGCAACGTGGACCATCAACCAGTACACCATCACGTTCGACACCGACGGTGGTTCAGCTATTGCTCCTATCACTCAGGACTACAACTCGGCTGTGACTGCTCCTGCCAATCCTACCAAGACTGGTTACACCTTCGCTGGTTGGGACAAGACTATTCCTACGACAATGCCTGCTGAGAACATCACCATCAAGGCAACGTGGACCATCAACCAGTACACCATCACCTTCGACACTGACGGTGGTTCAGCTATTGCTCCTATCACTCAGGACTACAACTCGGCTGTGACTGCTCCTGCCAATCCTACCAAGACCGGTTATACCTTCACTGGCTGGGACAAGGAGATTCCCACAACGATGCCCGCTGAGAATATCACTATCAAGGCAACGTGGTCGCTCAACACCTATACCATCACCTACGACCTCGACGAAGGTGCATGGGAAGGCGGTACCAACCCGAACCCCGCAAGCTACACAGTCCTAAGCGAAGACATCACACTGGTTGCTCCTGTTCGTGAGGGCTATAGCTTCACTGGATGGACGGGTACAGGTCTGACCGAGCCTACTATGGTTGTAGTAATTGCAAAGGGCTCTACCGAGAACCGCAGCTATAAGGCTACCTGGCAGCTCTCTACGGGTATCAACGCCATCCTGTCGAGCAGCAAGAAACTCGATGTCTACACCATCGACGGTCGCTTGGTGAAGCGCGGCATGACTGCCGACGAGGTACGCCAGTCGCTGCGTAGTGGCATGTACATCATCAACGGCAAGAAGGTCGTTTTGAAGTAATCCCTACCCGACCCCGTTTCGGTGGTCTATGAAAAAAGAATCCGATGCTACGTTTGTGGCATCGGATTCTTTTTTACTGTCAATCGTGGCGTCAGATGTTCTACTGTTCTTCCATCTCGTCGTCGAGCCTGTTGCCCCAGAGGTATTTCTTTGTCTCGCGGGCAGCCACACCACTTAATAATAACAGAGCCACGAGGTTGGGCACAGCCATGAGGGCGTTCATGCAGTCGGCAATGTTCCAGATAATGTCAAGGTTGATGATGCTGCCGAAGAACAGGGCCACGATATAGAGCACACGGTAGAAACGGCTGCCATGACGCGCACCGCTTTTCTCGCCACCCTCTTCCAGATAGCCTACGGCACTCTCACCGTAGTAGCTCCAGCCAAGGATAGTACTGAAAGCAAAGGTCAGGATGCCGAACGTCAGCAGCGGCGCACCCACGAATGGAATCTTGCCGAAGGCCACCTTCGTCAGTGCGGCACCGTCGTCGTATGTAATGTCGGGATAGGCCAGGATGCTGCTTACAAGCACCAGACCGGTAAGTGCACAGATAATCACCGTGTCCCAGAACGTGCCAGTGCTGCTGACCAGTGCCTGTCGCACAGGGTTACGTGTCTGCGCCGCTGCTGCTACGATGGGCGCACTACCCATGCCGCTCTCGTTCGAAAACAGTCCGCGGGCAATACCGTAGCGTGCCGCCATCATCACCGTGGCTCCTACAAAGCCGCCTCCTGCCGCCGACGGGTTGAATGCCGACGAGACAATCAGCTCGATGGCAGGCCACACAAACGCGCTGTTCATACACAGGATGACGATGCAGCCCACCACATAAAGCACTGCCATGAACGGCACCAGCACGGTACAGACGCGGGCGATGGCCTTTACGCCTCCGATGATGACTGCTGCTGCCAAGACACTGACAAAGATTCCTACTGCCCACTCGGGCACGCCGAACGTCTCGTTGGCCAGCAGCGCGATGCTATTGGCCTGCACCGTACATCCGATGCCAAACGATGCCAAGGCAGTAAAGACGGCAAAGAGCAGAGCCATCCAACGCATGCCAAGTCCGCGTTCCAGCGCATACATCGGTCCGCCGTACATGCGCCCGTCGCTGCCTTTCACGCGGTATTTCACGGCCAGCAAGCCCTCGGCATATTTCGTCGACATACCAAAAATACCCGTCAGCCAGCACCACAGCACCGCGCCCGGTCCTCCCAGCGCCACCGCTGTGGCCACGCCCACGATGTTGCCCGTGCCGATGGTTGCCGCCAGTGCGGTGGCCAATGCGCCAAACTGGCTCACGTCGCCAGTGGCCCCGCGGTCACGTTTCACCGAGAGCTTGATGCCCGTCAGCAGTTTACGCTGCGGCACGCGCAGGCGGAAGGTAAGAAACACGTGTGTACCCAGCAGCAACACAATCATAGGCCAGCCCCAAAGCCAGGAGCTAAGCAGGGAGAAGAAGTCGACTATTGCATCCATTATCCGGTAGTTTAGTTGTTTTGATTGCAAAATTACGTTTTTTTTTTCTAATGAAAAGAATAACTGCGATATTTTTTTGGTTATAGGTTGGTTGTAGGCGACACTTCCAGTGTCGCTCACTATTCGCCCTAAAAACCTGCACAAAATTGCACATTTGAGCAAGAAATGCGCAAAATTAAATTAATAATTGTTAAGTCCGTGCGCCTTAACAGAGAACTACGGAACAATTCTCTTACCTTTGCAGCCGATTTTTTAAGATTTGTTTAAGGATATGAACCAATTTAAAGCATTCCTGGCCGGTGCAACACTGGCCCTGACATCAACCACCGCCCTTGCTGGCGGCATCTTGACCAACACCAATCAAAGTATCGACTTTCTGCGCAACCCTGCCCGCGACGCGGCCATCGGCCTCGACGGTGTCTACAGCAATCCTGCCGGCGTAGTGTTCATGCCCGAGGGATTCCATCTTGGCCTGAACTGGATGTACGCCCATCAGACGCGCACCATCACCTCGACCAACGACGTATTCAAATACGGAAAGAAAAACAACGGAGCCACGACCAAGGAGTTCGAGGGCGTGGCCGACGCTGCCTGCATCCCCTCGATCCAGGCAGCTTGGAACAAAGGCGACTGGAGCCTGCAACTGAACTTCTCGGTGCCTGGAGGCGGCGGCAAGTGCTCGTTCGACAACGGTCTGGGATCGTTCGAGAGCGTTGTAGGCCAGATAGCACAGGGACTGATAGCCCTCGACGGCGCCGCTACCACCCTCAACGGTCTGCTTACACAGCAGGGAGCGACCGCGCAGCTGCCCACCCACGGTGTGACTGGCTACGACATGGACAGCTACATGGAGGGCCGCCAGTACTACTTCGGCCTGCAGCTCGGCTCGGCCTATAAGGTCAACGAGAAGGTTGCGGTCTATGGTGGTCTGCGACTGCTCTACGGCACCGCTACCTACAAGGCCCGCATCAGCAACATCCAGGTGGGCACCAGCGGCGGCTACGTGAACTTTGGCGACTTCCTTCCGCAGGCCCAGGCCCAGGCTCAGGCCTGCGTAGGTACGCTCGACGCTATGATCAGCAAGGTGAACGCCGGTATTGCCCAGTACGAAGTTGCCGGCGCTGCCGTTCCTGAGGCCCTGAAACAGCAGAAGGCTACGCTCGAAGGCTACCACACGCAGCTTTCGGCCAGCGAGACGCGCCTCGGCCAGCTGTCGAAATACAGCGACGGAGTGAACCTGCTGTGCAACCAGACCTCGGTAGGCATCGCCCCCATCATCGGCATCGACTACCGTCTGAACGACCAGTTTAACTTCGCTGCCAAGTACGAGTTCAAGACACAGATGAGAATGGAGAACGAGTCTACCGTGTTCGAAGCCAGCGAGATCGACGCTGTAAACAAATACCGCGACGGCGACAAGGTCAACGAGGACTCACCCGCACTGCTCACCCTCGGTGCACAGTGGACTCCCGTACAGCCTGTGCGCGTGAACCTGGGTGCCCACTACTATTTCGACAAGCAGGCCAACTGGTACAAGGAATCGCAGGAACTGCTCGACCACAACACCTACGAGCTGCTGGCTGGCGGCGAGTGGGACGTGAACGACAAGATCACCGTTTCATTGGGCGGACAGCTCACCCGCTACGGACTGACCGACCAGTACATGAACGACATGTCGTTCATGGTCAACAGCTACAGCATCGGCTTCGGCATGAACTACAAGGTGCGCGACAACGTGAAACTGAAGTTTGCCTTCTTCCAGACCGAGTATGGCGACTACGACCGCATCACATCGGCCACGGTCAGCGACTCGTTCACCCGCACCAGCCGTGTCCTTGGCTTGGGATGCGACATCGACCTTTAGGCCACCAGCAATTGACGACCTTTGCAACAGCCCCTGTTTGCCTGTCAAACAGGGGCTGTTTGCACCTCTGACAGGGGCTGTTTGCACCTCTGACAGGGGCTGTTTGAGGGGCTAACAGGGGCTGTTAGCCGGCAAGGCGAGCATTTGTCGGGTGAGCATCGGTTGTCCGTAGTGGGTCTATAGCGCATCCCGTGCTTGACATCAAGCACTTAATTTGTTCGTTATTAGCATTTTCCTTTTCCAAAATTCGGTTATCTGAGGATTATTTTGTACCTTTGCAGCAAACTTTCCGATATAACTTTCCCAGATATACTGAATAATCATTTATTTTCAATAAAAACAGTATGAAAAAAGCCCTAACCATTGCAGCAACGATGCTGCTCCTCGCAGTGGTGGCAAAGGCTGGAGGCCTGATGACCAACACCAACTATCACATTGCCTTCGACCGCATGATGGCACGCGGTGCCACGTTCGACATCGATGCCGCCTACTCGAACCCCGCCGGACTGGCTTGGGGACACGAAGGCTGGCAACTGTCGTTCAACACGCAAAAGCCCTTCCAATACCGTGACATCGAGGCCACGGTGAGCCAACCCTATGCCACCGCCATCGGCTTGGAACAGCATAAGTTCAAGGGAAAGGCATCGGCCGATCCTTTTGTACCGGCACTCTTTGCCACCTACAAGCACGACAAGTGGGCCGTTGGTTTCATGGCTGGCATCGTAGGCAGCGGTGGCAAGTGCCGCTATGACGACGGCGTGCCACAGTTTGCCATACCCGTCAGGGGCATGATGAGCCAGGTTGCCTCAGGCATTAATACTGCTGCAGGTGCACAGGTCGTTCCGTCCGATTTCTATCAGCTCAACTCCTTCATGGAGGGCAAGCAGTACATCTACGGCATTCAGGCCAACTTCACCTACCGCATCAGCGACCACTGGTCGGCAGCGGCAGGCTTGCGCGCCAACATCTACGACGGCTATAACCGCGGTCACGTCATCGCTACCACCGACAATGCCGTCGTGACGGGTGCCATGGGCAGTGGCGACCTGCTGAAACTGAATATCGACGTCGACCAAAATGGATGGGGACTGTGTCCTTTCCTTAGCGTGAACTATAAATACGACCGCCTTGTCGTGACGGGCCGCTATGAATTCCGCTCTAAACTGAATATCTCTAACGACACCAAAGCGCTTGATATCGATGCAGCTCCCGCACTGAAAGCCCAGCCGCAGTTTGCTGCCGCAGCTACCATGGCCGAGCCCTACAAGGACGGCGTGAAGACCCGTTACGACATGCCGTCGCTACTCTCGCTGGCCGTGGGCTACGAGTTTACCGACAAGCTACGTGCAACGGCCGAATACCACTTCTTCGACGACAAGAACGCGAAGATGGCCAGCAACCGCCAGGACGAGCTGACGGGCGGCACCAACGAGTTCCTGCTCGGCGTCGAGTATGACATCAACGACAAGCTTACCGTCAGCTGTGGCGGTCAGCGCACCGATTACGGACTGAGCGACACCTACCAGACCAACACATCGTTTGCCTGCGACAGCTACTCCATCGGCTTCGGTGCTGCCTACAACGTGACAAAGCAACTGCGCATCAATGCGGGATACTTCTGCTCCTTATACAGCGACTATACCCGCAACACCAACTACTCAAGCATTCCCGTGGCCGAGACCTACTCGCGCACCAACAACGTGTTCGGCCTGGGCTTCGACTATAAGTTCTGATATTCATGGGGCCAATACCCCCATGAGCCCCATTTTCCCACTAACTACCAAAACTATTACACAATATGAAAAAACTACTACTAACGATGACGGCACTGGCAGCTATGACCGTCTGCTGGGCCGACGAGAAGACCGACGTGACGGCACAATACGTGACGAATCCCTCGTTCGAGGCCGATGCCATTGCATCGCTCGAGGCTGTGAACAACTCTGCCGACGGGCTTCGCGGCTACAAGGTATCGGCTCCACAAGGCTGGACGGTGACCAACACGACAGATGTGGTGAGCCTCATCGTGACTGCCGACTGCTACACCGACAATAACTTCGGAAAGGTGACAACCCTGGCCGACGGCCAGCAGGCCTACTACCTGCGCATGGGATGGAGTACGGGTGCTACCATCGTCAGCCAGACCATCAGCTCGCTGCCCAAGGGCAAATACCAGCTACAGGTCGGCGTGCGCTCGGCCTATGCCAATAATGCCATGTCGATGCTGACGGTCTACGTCGGCAGCAAAATGACAGTATCGCCCTTTAACCAGGGTTCCACGGGCTGCTTCACCTCGACGGCGTGGAGCAATGCTACGCTCGACTTCGAACAAGAGGCCGACGGCAGTGCCCGCATTGCCTTCCAGGTCGACTGGCAGTCGGGCGGCTCTTGCATCATGTACGACAATGTGCGCCTCTACCGCCTGCCCGACGACTACGTAACCCCCGACAACCCCACCCCCGACAGCCCCACCGAGGGCACTGTGCTCAGCGATTTTGTCGCTGAGTCTCAGATGAAGTCCGACCTCCTGCAGATGCTGGCCAACTTCGCTCTGTACATGAAGAACGACTTCCAGGAGGCACAGGCACCCAACAGCGTGGGCGAAGCCTGCGGCTGCTTCCGTGGCGAAAACACCATGGCCAACGACGAGCGTGGCGTGCGCCCCAATGCCGACCTCTCGATGATATGCGCCTTCCTCGCGAAGTATGGCAAGGACAAGGTGACGCTGCCCGCAGCCGTCACATGGGCCGACATAGAGTCGATGGCCATGAAGAGCCTCGTCTTCGCCTACAGCACCCACAAGGCCAACAAGCTGAAGGTCTGCTCGGGCAACAACTACTGGGGCTCGGTCAGCAACAGCGACCACGTCTGGGAGTCGTCGCTATGGGCCATGTCGGTGGCCTACTCAGCCTTCTTCCAGTGGGACAAGCTCACCGACCAGCAGAAAAACTACATCTACCAGCTGCTGAAGGCTGAGTGCAACTACGAGCTGCAACGCTCTATTCCCACGGGCTATGCCGGCGACACCAAGGCCGAGGAGAATGGCTGGGAGGCCGACATCCTCGCCGCCACCTTGGGACTCTTCCCTGGCGACCAGCTGGCTCCGCAGTGGTTCCAGCGCCTGCGCGAGTTCGCCATCAACAGCTACTCGCAGAAGGACGATGCCAACGACCAGACCGTCATCGACCCTGACTACGACCAGCAGACCGTGGCCAGCATGTATAAGGGCCAGAACCTCTACGACGACTACACGCTGCAGAACCACAACTACTTCCACACCTCTTATCAGAACGTGGTCATCCAGGAATTAGGCGAGGCAGCACTGGCGCTGAAACTGTTCCAGCAGGGACTCTACGGCTCGGAGACATGGAAGACCAACGCCCTGATGCACAACAACGACAAGGTGATGCAGGAGGTGCTCTACTGGCTCGCACTGGCCGACGGCGAGCTGGCCATGCCCAACGGCAACGACTGGAGCCTCTTCCTCTACGACCAGATTACCTCCTACTCTACCAACGCCTGCTTCCTGCGTGACCCGCATGCCTTGATGCTCGAAAACCTGGCCTACAAGATGATCAAGGCCCGCCAAACCACTACCACCGACGGCTCATGGCTACTTCGTGCCGACGTGGGTGCACGCCGCATGGGTGTCGAGGCCCACCGCGTGATGATGACCTGGCTCATGCACGAAGTGCTCTCCACCCAAGACCTCACCCCCACCTCATGGGACGACTTCAACCGCACTTTCTCGCAGGCGAAGCATTTTGCTTCGCAAAACATCGTCCGCGCCGCCACCGACTCGCGCTTCACCACCTTCTCCTGGAGCTCCGGCCTCAGCAGCTATACCGGCTACATCGCCGCCAACTCTGTGGACAAGAACAAGATCATCGTACCCTATCGTGCCAACGACACGGGTAACTTCCTCGGCTGGTACGAGGTGCAGGGCAAGGGCACTAACGCCACGCCCGTGGTCAACGGCATCTACCAGCTACAGGACAACGCCTACGTGATGAACGGCGAACTGAACACCAACGATGCCACACTGAACAACCGTTTCGCCATCTACTCCACACCCGGCAACGCCGTCATATACATAGATTATGTACGCGCGAACCAGAACGTCACCATCAACAAGGAGAAGGGCGGACTCATGGCCATCAGCGTCGACGAGCTGACGAAGACCAAACGAACGTTCTATAATGAAGCTGGCGAAAAAACAATTGACGGTTCAACAATGGGAATTTTCATGGCGGGCAGCAAGTGGCTCAATATTGATAACGCCGTTGGTATTGTTACTACAGGCAACAAGCAGTTTGCATTTGGCGAAAAGGCCAACAACAACTCTATTATGACGGGCAAGCTCTATTCGCTCTACAACAACCAGAGTCGCACGGTGTCAGCAGGGAACGTGGTCGATCGCCGCGCCGTTACCTACTACTCGAACGTTACGGCCGACGAGACCGCACAACTATCAACTGTCAACTGTCAACTATCAACTGTAGAAGGCTGGAACGGTGTCATCAACTTCGACCCCGACCAAACGGGCTATCTGCTCTTGGCTAACTTCGCCAGCGACCAGAAGTGTACACTGACCGACGTCCGTACCTCGCAGGGAGCACCCGTCTTCAGTGTTCGCACCACCATCAGCGACAATAGCTCTACTGCCAACTTCATTGCCGAGGAGAACCACTCCGTGGCCAATGTGCTGCGCTTCTTCATCAAAGGCACAGGCATAGAAGCCATACAAGAAGAGGGCAATCCCGATGCCATCTACCTGCTGAACCTGGTGAAGGGCGACAACACCATCACCGTGAGCACTGCCACCACTACTCAGCAGGTGACGCTCAAGACAAAAATCCTAAAGGTTTCAATCGTGGGAGGCGAGCTTCTGGTCGAGGAAGCCGAGAAGTTTCCCGGCAACGAGCAGGAAAGCCTCAGCGAAGGCTACAAAGACGTCACCTCGGAATATCTGACCAACGCGTCGTTCGAGGAGGACGAGACTTACGGCAAGGCCGACGGCAACGTCACCTTAGGCTCGACCACCTATAATCCCTGCTACGTGAACACGGTCGCAGCGACCAACTCGAAGTGGCAGAACATCCTACCTGTGAAGGGATGGACCTACGGCTGCTCGGGCTACTCCAACCACGAGGCCATGACTGGTGGCTCGAACTTCTGCCGCATGTACAGCATGCCCTACAGCGCTACGAAGTACTGCGTCAGTCCCTCGAACGTAGGAAACTACGCCGCCCGCTGCTCACGCCCCATGTTCGACGACGACTGCGGCGACCGCGCGCTCACCGTGCTCAACTCATGGGACAAGGGCGCCAACGTCATCTATCAGCAGTTGAACAATCTGCCCACAGGCAAATACCGCGTGCTCATGGACATGCGCTACGAGTGTCCTAACCAAACATCGAACGAAGTATCGTATGGGCTGGCAACGATTACCACCAGCGGAGGCAACGTCAACACCTCGCGCACAGGCGTCGTCGTCAACGGCCATGGTTTGAACCCGCCCATTGAACTGCTACGCTACCCCACCGAGCCTAACACCTGGCAGCTCATGGCCTTCGACTTCGAGGTGACCGAGGAGCAGCCCGTCGCCACCATCTCGCTCGGCTACCAGTCGTCACAGAGCCAGGGAGCTGCCAACCAGACCCTGCTCTACATCGACAACATCCGATTACTCAGCAGCGACGACAACGCCACCGGCATCAGGGAAAACGTAAAAACCGAAAACTGCCATCATACCGTCTACGACCTGCAAGGCAGAACCGTCAACGGCTCGCCTCGGAAAGGTGTTTATGTGAAAAACGCCCGAAAAATAGTAGTCAGATAAACAAAAATCATCAAATAATTTGGCTGTTTCAAAAAAACATAGTACCTTTGCACCCGCTTTGTAGTAAAAGCATATAAGGTAGATCCGCTAGCTCAGTCGGTAGAGCACAACACTTTTAATGTTGGGGTCTTGGGTTCGAACCCCAAGCGGATCACTTGAACCACGTTAAAGGGAGCCAATCAGGTTCCCTTTATCTATGCCTGATTATCAACACCTTATTACTTAACATCGCCAAAATTCGCCTTATGAAAAAGAAATTGTTAATGATCACAATGGCCATGCTTGCCATTACGAGTTCATCTCTACTTGTTAGTAGTGGGGATGATGTTGACGAACCCGAGAAAGTCCCTGAACAGGGAACCAAGGGAATCCACAAAATCGAAGCGACATTCTCTGGTGACACAGATAATTGGGTTGCCACCAGCCAGTATATAGGCTTCATTACTGACAGAACGTTCTCGGAACTTAGCTATGAGACAACAGGAACAGTTGCCTATGGCCCCATCTATGACGAGAATACCGGCCTTACTGTTCCTGAAGCCATTATGAACAAGCCTGTGAATGTTGTCATTACAACCAAATCAGAATGTGAAAGATTGGGGCTACAGTTTGGCTGTTATAATCGTAATGCCTATTCTGACAATCCAGACAAGTCATCGACTCTGACAGTCAGCTTCAAAGGTTATGTCAATGGTAAGTTGACCAACTCCTATACTAAGACATTTACTGTCGGCCAGACTGTTGCAGTCGTATTCAGTTCTGTGAAGCATTCTTCTGATGGGGAACAAATTGTTGAACACTAAAGAAAGCCTGTTATGGAATACGATAATACTTTACTGTACTGCAGGTGCTGTAAACAGAAAATAAATGCTGAGACAGAAAGATGCCAGCAGTGTGGGGCTGAAGATCCTTTCTATTTCGTTAAAACACGAAAGGTAAAGAAGGGGCAGATTTGGAGAGTATTGCTCACATCACTTATCTCTTTCGCAATAACAGAATATATAGCCCCAAAAACTATTGTTCTTTCTGTTGTATGTTTCATGGCAATAAATTTGGTATTATTTGCCATTTTCGAATCTGCTGTAACATTTGTACTCCGTGAGGATAAGAAAAAATACTCAGAAGAGTTCAAAAAGATATGTGATGAAGCCAACGATGAGGTGGCTTTCAATGCCTGGTCGAGTAAGATGGATAACATCATCGGATAGATTATGATTGTCGAAAAGAACTAAGAGAAAAAGAATATAATCATCAATTAAGGATTTCTTATGAAAAAAGTAATATTTCTGTTGTTAATCCTCAACACAACATTAGCGATGGCGCAGTATGTTGATGTAAATGCCGTTGAAATCCCTGTTGGATATTACACTTCTGAAGGCCAGAAGAAAACGGTATATGCAGTTACGTCTTCTGACACTTCTGAGATTAAAGCTGTGGCCATTATACCCACCTTGTTATTAAACAAAAGAATGGATCTCCACAATAAAAGGATTATCATACCCTATAACAACAGCAATATCGAGAAGCTGGAACAGGTGAAAGCCAAATATGCCGAATGGACGCAAATAGCCATCAAGGAAAAGGCACCAATGATGATCAAGACAATAGATATTGAAATTCCGCAGATATATGTTCTAACTTATTATATCGCAGCTGACAGACCACGACAAGATGACTATCACATACTACTGAACAGCAGGAAATTCAATTTTATAATACCCAATAGAGCTGATCAAATGCCTATGCTTGAATTAAGTTTACGTGGAAAAGACCCTTCAAGAGATGGGTCAGAAATTGTAGGTTCACATACATTTTACGCTGTTAGTGAAATCGAGGAATTATTGACTCTTATTGAACCTGATAGTCTTAAAGGGAAAATCAAGAACAAGACAATAGACAAGCTGTTCAAGTAGACATATGATTCAATGTCAATCAACAATTTGACATCATATCAATTGTTGGAGCGTAGAATTGACATTATATCAACCCCAGATTGATCTAATATCAATTCTTTTTCGTACCTTTGCACCATGTTTGTCAAGAAACAATGGATTGGAAAAAGTCTCAAACCTATATGAAGAAGTTGATATTTCTTATTGTTATGACATTGGCCATAATCTCCTGTTCCTCTAATGATGAGGGAGAGTCAAAAGTTGATGGCCAGTATGTGTACAGGAACGATACAATTCTTGTAGCAATTAATTTCAGCAATGGTGTGCCAAACGTTCTTAATGCTTACATTAGAGGCGGCTCCGTTTGCCAACTTAGAAATCTGATAACATCGGGTGAGTATCCACAAATGAATGTCAGTTATACTTCATATCCTTCTGAGAAATTTCAAATGGCCATTAAGTTCAGTGAACTTTCGTCTTTCTCTGCTATAGTTTCCGAGTGTGAACTTGAAAAGGGCAACTGGGCTGGTTATTATCCCTATAATATAGTTGTTCTGCCTAAGCAGATGAACTTCAAACAAGATAATACAACGCTCGATAAGAATGGCGATGGAATTTTGGATTCGACACAAGGAATTTGATGTCATGCTGCCTTAAGTGAATTGTGGGAATGTATTGAAATTAGGAAATCTATAGAAAACTAAAATTTGATTATGAGATTGAAAAGGATTTTTATTGCTATGGTATTATCGGTTCTTCCATTCATCGGAATTATGGCCGATAGTGTCCGCTTTCTTGTCTTAAACGCCAAGGATGGGACAAAAACCACATTTGGTTTAGCTGAGGAGCCAAAGATTTCATTTTCCAATGGCGAACTGAACATCGTCAGTAGTAGCCAATCATTTTCTATAAGCCTTGCTGATATTCAGAACTATTCTTTCGCAGAAGAATCAACAGGTATTGGTGAGGTTATAAAAGACGGAAGCGTTAAACTGGATAATGGTTTTGTAGTATTCAATGGTTTGGCTGTTGGGAGCAAAGTTGTTGCCTTTATGCAGGATGGAAAGCTTGTAAAAGAGATCAAGGCCGATTCAAACGGCACAGCAATATTTGACCTGTCAGGTTTACCGAAGGGCATACTGATTCTGCAATCGAATAAAACGAATGTCAAAATTTTAAACAGATAGGAAATATGAAGACAAAAGTATTTTCTTTTTTGATTGGGTTGACTGCTATCGCGCAAATCGCATCAGCGCAGACGACCATTTACAGAATGCATGTAAAGATGAAGAATGGTTCGACCCACACCGTGAAGGCCGATGATGTGATGGAAGTTTACTTCACGGCTTCTCAGCCTTACGACCCGTCGCATCCTGTCACTGCCGATGTGGAATCGATTCACGCTCCCAAAGAGGGCGGGATATACATCGTCCATATCAACAGCAACATTCCGCTGTCGACCAATAGCGGCAATCCTGACAACATGGTCGTTGACGATTATTTCAGCAATTTCCTGAATCAGGCTCCTGTCAGTCTGATAAGCAATTATGAAGACGGCGTATTGTCTATAACCGTCAATCCGACAACCAACTATATTGTGAATAGCCGCGATGTGAAGCTTTATGACCTCGAAGGAACTGAGGCTTTCTCCATTTCTGTTTCGCAAGATGGCGACCCCAACGCAACACTCATTGGCGATAATGGAAATGCCTATATTTCTTCCATGGCTCAGGCCATGTATAACAGCCATGCGAAATACCGCAAGGCCGACGTAGAATATACAGGTCTGATTAACCTTGAAGGTTTCAAGGCTCCTTTGGATCCATACGATTACATGGTTCGCGAAATTTGGTATACACTCTATCAGGGCATCAACCGAAATACCGCGCTTTTGCAGCATTGTGACGGACAAGGCATGGATATTTTCAAGCCGATGTGTATCGTTTTGAATGCCTTGTCGTATTACGACTTGGTGACATTCTTTGGCGGCGTTCCTTATGTGACTAACACAAATTATGCAATGGACCCGTTGCCAAGAACATCGCCCAATGAAATCTTTAATACTCTCATTGAGCAACTGAAATCAGTCATGGGAAACATGGAGGATAAAGTGACAAGCTATGTGAACAGCCCTGAAAAGATGTACTCGCTGTCAAAGGATGTCGCCCGCGTTCTGCTTGCCAATATCTATATGTATCAGGGCAGGTATATGGAAGCAAAACCGCTGCTGGAAGATATTGTCAGCAGCAATCGCTATTCGTTGGCTCCTGCCGTTGATAATCTTGACCCGCAATGCGCAGAGATTATTTGGAGCCAACCAGGCAATACGACAACTCGTGCAAGAGCGAATGAGACTTATACTATTCAATACAATGAAGACCTCTGCATCTTGCAAACGTATAGCGATGTACTCCTTTCTTTGGCAGAATGTGAAACCAAACTGAACAATGACGCAAAAGCCAAGGAATATCTGAGCCAAGTAGCATCGGCTAAGGGAATTGAAACCACTTCGTCAGAAACTTTATCCGCTATATCGGAAGTCCGTCACAGAATCCAAATCGACTTCGACGGTTACTTCGCTTTCCTGAAGCGCACTGGTCTGGCTCAGTCTGCCCTCGGACTCGAAGAATATCAACTGCTCTTCCCCATTCCTCGGGATGAAATCAACATGAATCCCTATCTGACGCAGAATCCAGGGTACGGTGGAACAACAAGATAAGTTTTAGAAATGACACAAGAAGAGAGATGGCTGCAACAATATAATAAGCTGATGGATTTTATGACTACCAATCAGCGGAGACCATCTAAACACAGAATTGAGGAGCATCTGATGTTAAACTGGCTGCGCCATAATCAGAAACTGATGGCAAAGGGTGAACTTCCTCCAGAAAGGCAAGAAAGGTTCGCCCATCTAATGTCCATTGCCAACAAGTTTCGTAGGTTGAATCAGTATGGATAGAATAAGTCGCCATTTACAAATAGAAGCATATCGGAGAAAGAGAAACGGATGAGGAAAATCTTGTTAGACGCACATACGCATACTGTGGCATCGGGCCATGCCTATAGCAGTTTGCAGGAGATGGCCAAGGCTGCTGCAGACAAAGGATTGCAAGTTCTTGGCATTACTGAACATGGGCCAAGTGTGCCAGGCACATGTCCATTGGTGTACTTCAGGAATATGTTTGTTGTTCCTCGCCAAATGTATGGCGTAAGGCTACTCCTGGGGTGTGAGGTAAATATCCTCGATACTAAAGGCAGTATCGACCTTAACGATTATCATCTTGACCTACTCGACATTGCCATTGCTGGTATTCATGGTAACTGCTGGCAAGGGGGGACTAAACAGGAGAATACCGATGGTATAGTCAAGGTGATTCGAAATCCCAAGATCCATATCATTAGCCATCCTGGCGATGGCTCCGCAGATCTTGACTTTGAGAAACTGGTTCTGGCTGCTAAAGAGGCTCACACTTTACTGGAGATTAACAACCATTCGCTGGCTCCTCAGCGAAAGAAGACCGTTGCCCGTGATAACAATCTGGAAATTCTGCGCCTTTGCAAGAAGTATGACGTGCCTACAATCCTTGGCAGCGATGCGCATATCTCATTCCAGATTGCCAATTATGAGCGCCTATATCCATTGCTGGCTGAGAAAGACTTCCCTGATGAGCTTGTTATGAATTATTGGCCAGAGAAGTTCTTCAGATATTTAAAAAAATCAAAGAACCAATGAATTTCTTTTTGGGGTAGAGTTCACAAAGAACGTGATTCTAATCGGTATCTTTGAAAAAAGTTAGTGAAATGTTTGGCAGCGTGGTTAAATTTAGTTACCTTTGCACCGATGAACAAGAAAGAGAAGCTTATCAAGCGGTTCCGGACATTGCCCAAAGACTTTACCTTTGAAGAGGTAGAGGCATTGTTCAACGGCTGTGGCTTCACACTGGAGAACAAAGGTGCTACGTCTGGATCGCGAGTAAAGTTCTATAACGAGAAGGATCAGAATTCGTATATCATGCACAAGCCCCATCCGAGTAACATCATCAAGGGCTACATAATGCGAGACATCTTGAACTATCTATTGAAGAATGGCTATATTAAATAAGGAGGTACAACCATGGGATATTTGAAGTATAAAGGCTACACAGGTAGCGTCGAGTACAGTGAAGAGGATAAATGTCTGTTTGGCAAGGTACAGGGCATGATGAGAGATGGCATCACCTACGAAGGAGAGACGGTTGAGGAACTGACAAAAGACTTTGAGGGTGCCGTTGATGACTATCTGCAGATGTGTGAGGAAAAGGGCATCATACCCAGGAAGCCCTATACCGGCGTGCTGAACGTCAGGCTAAGCCCTGAGATACACAGTGGCGCGGCAATGGCGGCCAGCAAAGAGGGTATCACCATCAACGCATTCATAAGAAATGCCGTCGCCCGTGCATTAGGTATGACACTCTAATTTCCAGTTCAAAAATTTGGAGATTCCAGAATTAATGCCTACCTTTGCAGCATATGAAAATTATGAAACAATTAGAGGTTGACATGAACGTCAGAAAGTAAATCACGCGTAAGTGTTTGGCTCTCAATACGTGAGAATAAGAATCTGCGATTACGGGGTTAATCCCAAGCGGATCACCAAGAACAATCCGCAAGAAGTTGAATTTCAACAACTTGCGGATTTTCTTTTGTCCTTCGTGCACCACATTTGCACCACCAAGCATTAACAACAAGGCTTTACAAATCGCCCTAAATACCGAGAAAAGACTCATTAACACTTGTTGGAGTTGTTCCAATAACTCTGTAACGACTCAGTTCACCTGACATTTAACATAAAATGGCATTATCTACTGTCTAAAGTGTTATTATCGTACATTTTGGGGTAAAAACTTTGTATGCCAATTTACAAATGATGTACGAGAATTGGGATAATATGGTCTAATTTTCGTACATTTTATATTATTATATGGGTGAAAAAGGCAAAAAAAGAGGATTTCACAGTTTATTTCATCAAAATTCCGTATCTTTGTAGCGTGATTCGTATGAATCACCAACGATGGCCGTCTATGGATACCAGCCAGAGCGGGCTCTACGGATTATTGACTCGGCGGTCATCGTGGGCAACTTCAGTGAGGTAAGGGCCGACGGTCACAATAAGGTATAACTAACAATAAGTTTCACATAATAAAGAACAACAAGACAATGAAAAAAATGATTCAATGGGTGCTCGCCGCCACCCTCGTTTGCGGCGCAACAGCCTTCATGACAGGCTGCAAGAAAGCTACAGTACAAGAAACAACAGTACAAGAAACAACAGTACAGGAAGACAGTACCGCCCAGGCGGTGACGAGTGAAGAACTGATTCGCACTTCGCAGAGCTGGGACGGCGTAGAACTGCCCGACTATTTCCAGGGCCGCCCCGAACTGGTAGCCATGAAGTACGTGTTCCCCGCAGGCCAGAAGCTGGGCTGGCACCACCATCCCGTGATGAACTACGGCATCCTGGTGCAGGGCGAACTGACCATCATCGGCCAGGACGGCAAGGAGAAGACCGTGCATGAGGGCGAGGCCGTCGTCGAGATGGTGAACACCATACACCACGGCGAGAACCGAGGCACGAAGCCCGTCATCCTCTACATGTTCTACCTCTCGCAGAAGGACTTGCCCCTCGCTGTGCAGCATCCGGAGATTCCGCTGGAGTAAAAAATTGGATTTGAGCAATGTCTTCGTGTCGAAACAGATGTTGCATCTTGGCGATATGGGGTATACCCTGGGCATCGCATGTCTCATCGTAGCCTGCGTATGGTTTGCAATATGATACAGAAAAGAGAAAGGCAAACAAGGGAATGAATAATGTTAAGGAAAAAACTTTTGAATGCTAAAACAGTAGACCTTCAGAAGTGGGAGCCCTTCGGTGGCGGAGGGTTTGGGACGTCCTATTACAACAAGACGGACGACTCGGTGATGCTCAAACTCAACAAGCCCAGTATTTCCGAAGACGCTGCCAGAAAAGAATTCCTGCGCTCCAAGGCTGTTTACGATATGGGCATCCCTTCCGCCGAACCCCTTGAATATGTCACCGACGGACAGCGTTATGGGATGATAGTAGAGCGGATTCAGGGGAAGGAGTCTTTTGGACGAATCATTGCCGATCATCCTGAGCGGCTGGAGGAGCTGGCCGGCATGACCGCCGACTATGCCAAAGCCCTGCACAGGATGCCCTGCGACACAGAGGTCTTTGACAGCGTTCCCCTACGCACACGAAACTTGATAGAAGCCAGCAAAGACCTTCCTGACGAAATAAAAAGCAGGCTTCTTGGCTACATAGACGACCTTGAACCTGTCACCACCTGCCTGCATGGGGACGTCAACCCCTGTAATATTATCATCGCTCAGGGCAAAGTTTATTGGATTGATCTGGGCGATTTCGGCTACGGCGATCCTTTGATGGACTTTTGTATTCTTGCCCACATGCACCATTTAGGGCCCAATCCCGTCCTCAGAAACCTATTCCACATGGATAGGGAAACGCTGAAGCGCTTTTATGAAGTCATGGGAAGGCAGTATTTCGGATCCCGCTGGGGCACCACTGAACTCAAAGAGAAAATGAATCGCATGTCCCAGATAATGGCAGGCAGGGCCATCTGTATCTGGCCATCGGCCTATCATATCAATCTTCCCTATCTGCAGAGAAACAGAATAAAGACTGCGATAAACCTGTTTATTGGCGACCGGATGAAGTTTAAAATGTGATAATAGATTATGGCAAACAAACCGTTAGATACCACATTGCTGGACCGCGCCATCGTGTTTGCGATTCGCGCCCATGCCGTCAACCGTCTGGCCCAGTACGATCCCGACATCGAGCCCGTCGCTCAGGCCCTTGCTCCGCTGGATGGTCTCAAAGCCACCACTGTTGCCCAAATGGACGAGCAGATGACCAGCCTGAAGGATAAGATCCATGCAGCCCGTACGGCTCTTATCAAGTAGCCGTTCGCAATTAGTACAATCATGTAATTCAACAATAATATAACGAAAAATGAACAAGAACGAGCAATTTGTCATCACGATTAACCGTGAGTTAGGCAGCGGCGGACGAACCGTTGGTCGCCTGTTGGCAGAGAAACTTGGCGTGCCTTTCTACGACAAGGCTGTCATCAAAACCCTGCAGGAGAAGTATAACCTTACTGTAGAAGAGATTGAGCGGCTGAAGGGCCGCAAGCACAGTTGGTGGGCCGACGTGGAGCGCATTCTGAAGATAGACGGAGGCATGAGCATGAACTACTACCTGCCGCAGAAGGGCGATGCACCAGACCTGGTAACCACCGACGAGATGTTCAAGACCGAGACGCTGATCTTGCAGGACCTCGCCGTTGAGCAGTCGTGCGTAGTGGCCGGTCGTAGCGGCTTCCATGTGTTCCGTTACCATCCCAACCACCTGAGCATCCTCATTCAGGCATCAATGGACTACCGCGTGGAGCGCATTATGCGCAAGCAGAACATAACCGAGGACGAGGCCCGCAAGACCATTGAACAGGTGGACAAGATGCGTGAGAACTACGTCAAGAAGTACACTGGCACCTCGCGCTATGACACCCGCAACTACCAACTCGTCATCGCCGCCGACGGCAAGACAGAGGAGGAAATCGCCGACATCATCATGCAGTACATAGGGTAAGACTAAGAAAACAACGATTCCGCTGGACAAACTTGATTTGTAATCATGATTGAAAGTATCGTTGAGAGCTTTACGAACAACCTGATAGCCGAAGATCGCTACAGGATGATTCTCGACGGTCTGCAGGTGACGCTACTCACCACGCTCTGCGCCGCCCTGCTGGGTACGCTGCTGGGCGGACTGGTGTGCTGGATGCGCATGAGCCAGCACCGTTGGCTGCAACAGGTGGCAAAGGTGTATATAGAGCTGATGCGCGGCACGCCCGTGCTGGTGCTGCTCATGCTGATGTACTATGTGGTGATGGCACCGATAGATGCTACGGGCATCGTGGTGGCCATCATCACCTTCGCCATGAACACGGCGGCCTACATCAGCGAGATGCTGCGCACCACCATTCAGGGCATTGACCGCGGCCAGACCGAAGCGGGCCTGGCTTTGGGATTTACACCGCGACAGACGTTCTTCAAGATTGTGCTGCCACAGGTGGTCAAGGCGGTGATGCCCGTTTATCAGGGCGAGGTGGTGAGTCTTCTGAAGGGCACGAGCATCGTGGGCTACATCGCTGTAGCCGACATGACGCGCGCCTCCGACCTGATACGCTCGCGCACATTCGACGCCTTCTTCCCACTTATCGTAACGGCCATCATCTATTTCCTCATCGCTTGGCTCATCGGGCTGTTGCTCCAGAGTATCGTTCAACGTCAACGCGTGAAGGCCATCGCTGTAGCAGTGGCACTCCTGATAGGGGGAACGTTGTGCTATGTGCCGACGCTTGTGGATAGCGAAACAGCCGCTGTATCCGACGGTTCTCCGTCGGAAGTCCCGCCCGTCTTCCAGGCGCTTAACGGCAAGAATGTTGCTGTGATTATCGGCAGCATACAGGACATTGCCGTCACCGACATGGCTCCCGATGCCAACATACTGCGTATGACCACTCAGACCGATCTGTTGGCAGCCCTGGAAAACGGCAAGGTAGATGCGGCAGGCGGTGAAAGCCTGACGCTGATGTTCAATAAGGAATTGCTTGAAAAGGTGGATTCTGTGGGCGCAGGGCTGACGCCGATTCCGATAGGAGCCTGTTACCGACTTGACAATACCGAATTGCAGCAGGACTTCAATCGCTTCCTGGCCGAAATCCGCAGTGACGGCACCTACCAGCAGATTCTGAACCGTTGGAGCAATGCTGACGACCCCTCGGCCATGGCCATCCCCCAACAACGCGGCACAGGACGCACCCTGCGCGTGGCCACCTATCCGGCCATGCCGCCGTTCAACTTCATCAATACAGGAAAACCTTCGGGACTGGAGCCGGAACTGCTGACGGAATGGGCCAACCGGCGTAACTGGCAACTGGAGTACCTCATTATGGACTTCGCCGCGCAGATACCTGCCGTGCAGACGGGTAAGGCCGACATGGCTATGGGAGCAATCAGTATCACTGAAGAACGACAGAAGCAGGTGCTCTTCTCCGATGGTTATATCGATTCGCACATCGTGCTGATGACGCGAAAGGGCGAAAGCAATATACTCACCAGCCTCACCCCCGGCTCTCCCGGCCTCTCACAGGACGAGGGGAGTAGTTACCTTTGGTGGGGTGTGGCTCTCCTTATTATATTAATAGGTGGCGGTGCATGGCTAATTGTCCACAGGAAAAAGAAATCGCATAGCATTCCACTCCCCTCTCCCTGTGAGAGGCCGGGAGAGCCGGGACTGAGGCTTTCTCATTTGCAAAAGAGCTACGGCTCCTTCAACGTGTTGCGCGACATCACTACTGAAGTGCATCGTGGCGAGGTCATTTCCATCATCGGTCCTTCGGGCACGGGTAAGAGTACTTTCCTGCGCTGTCTGAACCTGTTGGAACAGCCCAGCAGCGGCAGTATCATCGTCGATGGCGAGGACATCCTCGCTAAAGGCTATCCCGTCAATATGTTGCGCCAGAAGATGGGCATGGTGTTCCAGTCGTTCAACCTCTTCGAGCATAAGACCGTTTTAGAGAACGTCATCTTCGCCCCCTGCCAGCTGCGCCATGTACCAGAGAAAGAGGCACGCAAGGAGGGACTGGCACTGTTGCGCAAGGTAGGACTGGCCGAGAAGGCCGACGTTTATCCATCGAGTCTCTCCGGCGGTCAGAAACAGCGTGTGGCCATCGCCCGCGCCCTGGCCATGAAGCCCGATATCATCCTCTTCGACGAACCCACGTCGGCCCTCGACCCGACGATGGTGGGCGAAGTGCTCAGCGTCATCCGCCAGTTGGCCAAGGAGGGCATGACCATGCTCATCGTCACCCACGAGATGAAGTTTGCCCACGACGTCTCGACGCGCATCTTCTTCATGTACGATGGCTATATCCATGAGGACGGCTCGCCCGAGCAGATCTTCGAGAATCCCGTCCACAGTGCTACCAAGGCCTTTATCCAGCGCATCCGCAAGGAGGTGTTCGAGATCAGTGGCCCCGACTTCGACTTCCTCGGCATGCACTCTGCCATGGGTGCCTTCTGCCATAAGTACGGCATCGCCGAGAAGCTGGAAACGGCAGAGCGGCTCAGCGAAAAAATGCTCAACGACGTGATGGCCCAGTACCGCCCCATTACCGTCCGCATCACCCACAGCGAACAGTCGGCCGTCACCGCCCTCGACTTCATGGTGGAAAAGATGACCGCCACGCCACTGAGCGATTCGCAGCGTACTGAACTCTCTAATGAATGCCGTCAGGTGATAGAGGAACCCACCAAGCGAGGCTTCCGCGTGAAACTAATTATATAAATAACCAGATATGAAACAAGAAAAATCAAAGGTCACCTCTGGATACCCCAAACTGGACGAATGGGTGACGATATGGCGTGAGACACTGCCAAAGTATTTCGGATACCCTTTTAACGAGGTCTCGCCGCTACGCGACTTCTATGAGTGGTACTATGCAGCAGGCATCAACCTCATGAACCTGAATAATGCCGGCGACCCATTTACCGACACGCCTTGGGAGGTGTCGTCGCAAGTGTTTGAACGCGAGGTCATCGAGTTCTTCGCACCACTCTACGATTTCGACGACGACAACCGATGGGGTCTCATCACCCATAGTGGCTCCGACGGCAACAACCACGGCATCTACTTCGGTGCCAACTACCTGAAGCATAAGACGATGGTGAGCACCAATCGTCCGGGACAGGCGCCTATCCTCTATGTGAGCGACGAGGCCCACTACTCGAACATGCGACTGGCTCACCTGCAGAACCTGGAGACGCGACTGGTGAAGAGCGACACCATGGGGCGCATGATACCCGAGGAGCTGGAACGGGCACTCGACACATCACGGCCGGCACTCGTCGTCTATGCCTGTGGCTCTACCTTCAAGGGTGCCATCGACGATATGCCAGCACTGAACGCTGTGCTCCACCGTCACCCCGAACTGCCTGCCGTCTATCGCCATGTGGATGCGGCGCTCTTTGGCGGCTACCTGCCGTTTACGGAGCACCGCCATCTGGTGAGCAGCAAGAAGATGGGCTTTGAGTCGATCGCTGTCAGCGGCCACAAGTTCTTCGGCATCGACTCGCCGTGCGGACTCTTCATCTGCACACGTGAGGTGTATGACAACCAGTCTGACTTCGACGTACCCTATCTGAACAAGAACATGCGCATGATCAACTGTTCGCGCGACCCCATCCAGCCGCTCAAGTTCTGGTGGGTGGTACAGAAGGTGGGTGCCGAAGAGTGGGGGCGTCAGGCACGTCGCATCATGGAGCTGACGGCCTATCTGAAGCAGCAGCTCGACAAGGCAGGCTATCCCGCGTGGGTCAACGAATACAGCAACACGGTCTTTATGCGATGCCCATCGCCAGAACTGGCCCACAAGTACCAGTTGGCACAGAACGAGGATCCACGCTTTGGCGGCAAACTGGCTCATGTGGTGGTGATGCAGCACTTCACAGAAGAGGCCATCGATGCCTTCGTGGCTGCGCTCGGCTGTCTTGCGTCCCTTCGGTAGCAAGATTTCTTGCGAAGGCTTTTGCTTATAAGCGAAAAGTCGTTTGCTTATAAGCGAAAGGTCTTTTGCTTACAAGCCACTGCTGTGAAAGTAGAAAAATGGGTGGTGAAGATAAGAATTTATTCGTTTTTATGCCGAATTACACTTTTTAGTTGTACCTTTGCAAGCAAATAGTGATAATAGTAAACAGAGTATTAGTATTTATGATGAAATTTTATCTGACCATTTTAACCTTTACCTTCCTGTCTGTTGTGGGAGCAACAGCAGCACCACGTACGAAAGCACAGATGCAGAAGGCTGCCAAAACAGCCATCAGCCAGCATCGTACTGCACGCCATCTGGCTCCGCGCAACGATGAACCGCGCGAGCTGAGGAAGACAGCTACATATTCTATCATGGGCTATGAGGAGGGCGGCTTTGCCGTCGTCTCGGCCGACGACCTGGTGCCCGAGGTGCTGGGTGTCTCTGCATCGAGCTATTCGGAAGGCCGTAACCAGAATTTCGAATGGTGGCTCCGTACGATGGAGACGGTGGCGAGCTATGCAATGGCCCACAATGCACCACTGAAGACCACCCTACCCGATCCGAACAAGTATCCCACTGAGGTGTTGCCGATGGTGACCACTGAGTGGGACCAGGAAACCCCGTACAACAACATGTGTCCTACCTTCAGTGGCAGCACGAAGTGTCTCACGGGCTGTGTGGCTACTGCCATGGCCCAGGTGATGGCCTACCACAAGTCGCCCCAGCATGGCGAGGGCCAGCGCACCATCTACTATCCTCATGGCAACACCTATTCCGGCCAGCCTGTCACCGCTGATTTCGAGGGCGACTACTATGACTGGGAGAATATGCTCGACAACTATAGTACCATGAGCTACAACCAGACCGAGGCCGACGCGGTGGCCCTGCTGATGCGCGACTGCGGCGTGGCAGCCGACATGATGTATGGCGGTCCTGACGAGGGCAGCGGTGCCTATTCGCAGGATGCTGCCGAGGGTATGCGCAAGTACTTCGGCTTCGAGGAGGCGCAGTGCTTGGAGCGCGACCAGTACACCGAGTCGGCTTGGATGGACAATGTCTATCGCGAGCTTAGCGAGAACGGGCCGCTCTACTATGGCGGTGCCGACGCCTGGATGGGTGGCCATGCCTTCGTCGTTCACGGCTACCGTGCCGACGGCAAGGTCTACGTGAACTGGGGCTGGAGCGGCGAGGACGACGGCTACTACGACATCTCGCTGCTGAACCCCGCCTACTATACGTTCTCCTACGGACAGGACATGATCATCGGAGTGAAGAGCACCACTCACAGCCAACTGCGCACCGAGACCGTCGACGTGAAGGCAGCAGGCTCGCTCCAGCAGACTGTCGAGGCCTTAGAGGGCGAGGGCGATATCGGCTCGCTTACCGTGAGCGGACAGCTCAACGACAACGACCTGCTCTACCTGCGCTATCTTGCCGGACGCGATGCCGATGGCTACGAGACCAGCGGCATGTTGCGCTCGATGGACCTGAGCAAGGCCGAATTCCCCGACAACACGCTGTCGGCCGAGATGTTCAAGAACTGCACCAGCCTGCGCCGCGTGCGTCTGCCCGAGTCGATCAAGGCCATTGGCGACGAGGCTTTCAAAGGCTGTACGCGAATCTACGAGCTGCGTGTTCCTTCGAAGCAGGTGCCCACGCTGGGCTCGTCGGTGTTCAGCGGCATGAGCTTCGGCACCGTCAAGCTCTACGTGCGCAGCGGTATGCGTTCCAAGTACCAGCAGATAGCCCAGTGGAAGGACTTCGGCACAAATAACATCGTGGAGTTCGGCACCAGCATCAAGGTGCGCAACACCATCCGCAAGTATGGCGACGAGAACCCCAACTTCTTCTACTACGTCAACGGCGGTACCATCGTGGGCGAGCCCGAGCTCACCTGCGAGGCCACACCCGAGTCGCCGGCAGGACGCTATCCTATCGAGATCGGCCTCGGCACCATTGAGACCGAAGACGAGATTGACTTCATCGACGGCTACCTCATCGTGCAGCGCGTCGACGCTACCGCTACCGTCGTCAACGTCAGCCGTCCTATGGGTGAGGAGAATCCTGAGTTCACCCTGACCTACGAAGGTTTGAAGAACAATGAGGAGCAGCCCGTATGGCTGGCCGAGCCCGTCTTTGAGTGCGAGGCCGACGAGGAGTCGCCCGAGGGCGAATATCCCATCACGGTGAAGGATGCCGTGGCCCAGAGCTACAACATGACCTTCGTGGCCGGTACGCTCACCGTCACCGCACCAATGCCCTCCTCCCTCCACCAACCCTCCACCTTCAACCCTCCGCTCGACCTCTGGTCGCTTGCAAGGCAAGAACCCTCTACCACCTACAACCTTCAGGGACAGCGTGTGGGCAAGAACTACAAGGGTATTACCGTCAGCGACGGAAAGAAAAAAGTCATTCGCAAGTAAAACTTCACTCCTGAACTCCTGAACTCCTTATGAAAAAGTGGACCATTGAAGACGCCCGCGAGCTATACAACATCAACGGCTGGGGAACCTCCTATTTCGGCATCAACGACCAAGGTCATGTCTACGTGACGCCCTGCAAGGACCAGACGCAGATAGACCTGCGCGAGGTGATGGACGAGCTGGCACTGCGCGATGTCACCGCACCCGTGTTGCTGCGCTTCCCCGACATTCTGGACAACCGCATCGAGAAGACGTGGAGCTGCTTCAAGAAAGCCTCGAAAGAGTATGACTACAAGGGCGAGAACTACGTGGTCTACCCCATCAAGGTGAACCAGATGCAGCCCGTTGTCGAGGAGATCATCTCCCACGGACGCAAGTTCAACCTCGGTGTCGAGGCCGGCTCCAAGCCCGAGCTCCATGCCGTCATTGCCGTACAGTGCCAGAGCGACTCCATCATCATCTGCAACGGCTACAAGGATCAGAGCTACATCGAGCTGGCCCTGCTCGCACAGAAGATGGGCAAGCATATCTTCATCGTCGTCGAGAAGCTGAACGAGCTGGAGATCATCGCCCGCGAGGCAAAGAAGCTCAACGTGCGTCCCAACATCGGCATCCGCATCAAGCTCGCTTCGAGCGGTGCCGGCAAGTGGGAGGAGAGCGGTGGCGACGCCTCGAAGTTCGGACTCACCAGTGCCGAGCTCCTCGAGGCCCTCGAGCTCCTCGACAAGAAGGACATGCGCGACTGCCTGCGCCTCATCCACTTTCATATCGGCTCTCAGATCACGAAGATACGCCGCATACAGACCGCCCTGCGCGAAGCCTCACAGTTCTATATCCAGCTGCATAAGATGGGTTACAACGTCGACTTCGTTGACTGCGGCGGTGGCCTGGGCGTCGACTACGACGGCACCCGCTCGCCATCCAGCGAGAGTAGTGTCAACTACTCCATCCAGGAGTATGTCAACGACTGTATCTACACCTTCGTCGACGCTGCCAACAAGAACGACATACCCCATCCCAACATCATCACCGAGAGCGGGCGCTCCTTAGCTGCCCACCACTCGGTGCTTGTCATCGACGTGCTCGAGACCGCCTCGCTGCCCGAGATGCCCGAGGAGTTCGAGCCCGACGAGAACTCCCACCAGTTAGTGAAAGACCTCTACGAGATCTGGGACAACCTCTCACCACGCAACGTGCTCGAAGACTGGCACGATGCCGAGCAGATACGCGAGGAGGTGCTCGACCTCTTCGCCCACGGCATCGTCGACCTGAAGACGCGTGCCGAAATCGAGGCCATGTACTGGAGCGTATGCCATGAGATCCATGCCCTGGCCAAGAACCTGAAGCACATACCCGAGGAACTGATGAACATCGACAAGCTCCTCGCCGACAAATACTTCTGCAACTTCTCCCTCTTCCAGTCACTCCCCGACTCCTGGGCCATCGACCAGATGTTCCCCATCATGCCCATACAGCGACTCGACGAGCGACCCACACGCAACGCCACCCTGCAGGACATCACCTGCGACTCCGACGGCAAGATTGCCAACTTCGTGACCAACCGCCATAACTCCCACTCACTGCCCGTGCATACGCTGAAGCGCAATGAGAACTATTACCTCGGCGTCTTCCTCGTCGGAGCCTATCAGGAGATTCTTGGCGACATGCACAACCTCTTCGGCGACACCACCGCCGTACACGTCTCGGTAAAGGACGGCCACTACCACATCGACCAGATCTTCGACGGTGAGACCGTCGAGGAAGTGCTCGAATACGTGCAGTACAACCCCAAGAAACTCGTTCGACAGCTCGAGATATGGGTCACCAAGAGCGTCAAGGAAGGCCGCATCACCCTCGAAGAGGGCAAAGAGTTCCTCTCCAACTACCGCTCCGGACTCTACGGCTATACCTATCTTGAATAACCACCCTCCACCTTTAACCCTCCACCGATAACCCATGAACGCCCCTCAACTCTCGCCTCGCAGCATCACCCTGCCCAACGATGTGCAGGAAGTGCCCAGCCTTGCAGCTTTCATTGAAGAAGTCTGCGAAGCCCTGAACCTGGACATGGGCACGACGATGCAACTGAACCTCGCCATGGAAGAAGCCGTGGTGAACGTAATGAACTATGCCTATCCCGAAGGAACAGTTGGCGACGTGAGGATTGAGGCCCAGTGCGATGGTGCCCGCCTGACGTTTGTCATGACCGACAGCGGAAAGCCCTTCGACCCAACCGTTGCTGCCGAGGCCGACACAACGCTCGGTGTCGACGAGCGTCCCATCGGCGGACTGGGCATTTTCCTTGTGCGCCAGATCATGGATGAGGTGGAGTATCAGCGCATCGAGGGTCAGAACGTGCTTACGTTGCACAAACAGATAGGCTGAGCATTTCCGACGGTTTTTACCCCCCCCAAAAAAAGCACCCGACTATACTCGTGTACAGTCGGGTACTTTTTTGTGTTTCATCAGTTGTCGTATTAAGTGATAGCTAAATAATAAGTTGGTACAATTATGGATGTAGTAAGTTACAGACCCCACCCCTGCCCCTTATAACTCCAATCATACCAAGTTATTCTTTCACGGTTACTAACTAAACACGAAGAAACGAAGAAAGGAAGATTATTTCACTCCGTCCGTGTAATCACGATCTTTTTCCCATTGTAGATGTACATTCCCTTGCGGGTAGGCCGCTTGTCGAGCTTCACACCGTCGAGGGTGTAATAGCTGGAAAGGGAAGAGTGAAGAGTGAAAAGGGAAGAATCTGCTTCCGCATCAAGCATTCCCGTTGTGACATCGTTGTCATTGCTGAAGTTCAGCTTAAAGGCACGAATGCTGTTGGGTGCAGACGGATCGCCCGCCGTGATGCCGTTCAGCTGGAAGTAGGCGCGACAGGTGTTGATGTAGGAGGGAGCCGAGCCATCAGGGTAGTAGAGCGTGTTGTTACCTCCGAGGAAGAGCACGGAGCGGTCTTCGTTGTTGTAGACGACGGGCGAGTAGGTGCCCACGAAGTCCACATAGTCGGTCGAGACGTTTGCGGTCGTGTTGTCAATGATAACATCGGTAAATACAGGATTTTCGAAGTCGCTGACGGGGCTCTTCATCTTCGGCACCACGTTTGCGCCGCGAACCTCCCAGCCGTTGCCGAGCAGGGCCTGCAGGTCGCTGCCCGTGGCGGTGGTATAAGTGCCCTGCGAACCAATGTTCTGCTTCTTGTAGCAGTTGGTGATGACCTCCGTGCCGCCAGCCTTCTTCAGCAGGTCGATGTCGTTGCAGTTGGTGTAGGTGCCGTTGGCCATGCAGTTCACGATGGTGTGCGTGCCGTCGATGTCGCCCCAACCGTAGATGATGCCCGTGGCGGTGGTTGTGCCGCTGATGGTGCCCGAGAAGAGGCAGTCAGATTTATCCGCGAGTTGATAGATGGCGAACAGCCAGACCTACTTATTGGCAACAGCTGCGGGGCTTTCTATGCTCAGATGGTGGCTCCTGTTGTGGGTATTCCTGCTTTGCTCGGCAATCGTTCCTGAAACAGCGTGTCGGTGAACATCAGTACAAGTCGCCTCGAAAGGACGGCAAACAGAACTTTGTCATTGATGAAGCCTTGATTGAGAAGTTTGCAGAAATGGAGGCCATACAGTTTGCCAGTTGCCATCCCGACTTCAAAGACCGTATATGGGGTTTGTTTGGAAAACAGGACACATTAGCACACTTTGAGCCAACCTTCTTGGAGCATTACAATAAGACGTTCCATTTCCCTGGTGGTCACACTCCAACGGCTGAGGAAGTCCGTGCTTGGTATGTGCCTCTGGCTGAGAAACTGTTGAAATCAATATGAAAAGCAAATGTCACTTTCTTCGTGTACGGTATCGACAAGTGGAAAGCGAAACAAAAAGTGAAAAGCCTCTCTCTATATATTATATAATGTGTGAACACAAACGGGAAAACTAAAAACTTCCTGCTCTGGCAAGCGTCCCTTTGGGCTGAGCGGCCTAGCCTTGAAAGAGAGACCAGGCAAGTTTTACATTTGGAGAACGCAAGCAAAGCCTTACTGTTTCTCCGAGAAGTCGATTTCCACCTCCGAGGGAATCCTGAACGAGAACGTTGTCCTGCCGTCCTTGTTCGTCACGGCGAGGTCGCCCTTGCAGATTACATCCATGCCGATGACCACATCATATTCGTCGCTGTGGAACTCCATCGCCATGATGTTCGTCACGATGTCACCCGTTGGCAGGCCGATATGCACGAGGTAAGTGTCCTTCACGTCCACGCCCTCGTTATAGCCCGACACGCCCGACTTTCCGATGGACTCAAGTCCCAACACTTTGGCTACCCGCGCCGATATGAGCGAAACCGATGCCCCCGTGTCTCACAGCGAGCGTTGCACTTTCACACGCCTGACGGCCTCGCCGCTTGCAAGGTCTGTCGGTGCATACACATAGCTCTCGGTCACTATGCACTCTGCCGCATCCAGATATTTCCGTGTTATTGCCCCCATCGTTTCAGCCTTTGTAGATATTCACGCCGTCCTTGATGACCTCGCTCCGAGGAACATCCCTGTTCATCTTCCTCCAAAGCACCTTGGCGATGCCCGAACGGCGGATGCTGATGCCATCGACCTTCGCGCCGCTCGGCACGATGTTCTCACGTCCAATCCTTACAGTCTGTAGTTCCATATCTGATTCTCCTTTTATTATTATGCGCTGCAAAAGTACGAAGAAAATGGCAGATACACAAACATTTCTTTCAAATTCATGTGATAAAGGCGAAATAGCTCCCATATTGCAGCTCCAGGATAGCTACAGACAGAAAAGATATTCGGGAGCCCGACGCTGAATCACCAGCATCGGCCTCCCGAAGTTTATTGGGAATGCTTTTTATTGCATTACGACCTTTATGGACTTGTCGCCGATGCGGATGATGGCGACATTGCCGCTGCGGAGGCTGGTGGCGATGGTGGAGGTGGTGCCGCGAGCCTTGGCTGAACCGACCATCTGCCGGAAGTGGAATAGACAGCGATGTCGGTTCCGTCGGCAACGCCCGCGATGCTCAACACGCCGTTGTGGCTCTGAATCAGCACGGCATTTGCCCTCACCTGAACTACTCTGTTCTCAATGCCCTCAATCTTCGGGTCAGCGTCAATCCAGCAGAGGGTAGCGGTTGCAATGTCGCTGTTCTCGTAACCAGTAGCAGTGGCATAAACGTTGATTGTATAGGTGGCAGTCAGTCTAACGACATTCCCTTTGTGCGTCTGAATATCTACATCAGTAATATTTGTTATACATTCAGCTCCTTCTGTTTCACAAATGTAATGCAGACATCCATCAGAATATGTTATTATGGGAATTGCGCATTTGTACTGTTGCATTTCTTCTCCTTCAAACGTTATTATTTGCCTAAATTTATTCCAAGGTATTGTTGTCCTGTATTTGTCTACTGAGTTTTGTGGAACAAATAAAGTGATATCGTAGTTAGAAAAAGCATCTTCGTACAATAATGGTGGGATGTTTCGATGGACTATTATATTTTCCAACCCATTACAACCAGCAAATGCATTTTGATATATTCGTTCTACTGAGGCTGGAATTGATATATTAACCAAATGAACACAACCCTCAAACGTTTGTTTCTTTATTATGTTAATTCTTTCTGGAATTATAAAATCAGCCAGCATAGAACATTCATCAAATATATTAAGCATTGAAAATCAGTTACTTATACGTTAAACGGTAGAAAAGTGGATTGATGGCTTTGGAATGTGCAAAAATGGGAGCAATTTTAACGTATTTAACTTTTGTTTAGGAGTC